>Ga0209421_1000007_pt1 | contig 29653 bp, 43 predicted proteins | sample BlaSpr_A8_OM2_O2_FD_187977 | JGI IMG/M metagenome (GOLD analysis project Ga0209421, IMG submission 187977) | Forest soil microbial communities from Thunder Bay, Ontario, Canada - Black Spruce, Ontario site 2_A8_OM2_O2 (SPAdes) (version 2) | ecosystem: Environmental > Terrestrial > Soil > Boreal... | reverse complement strand
GCGTTTGATTTTGGCGTTGAACTTTTCAGCCAACGTTCCGTGAATGTACTTCGTCTTCGACGGTCCTTTAGGCATCAAAAAACCCCATGGGCGCGGAGCACGACGGCATCGAAAGCGAATCCGTTGTGTGTAGAAACGATTTTTCTCGTTCGCAGAAATCGAGAGAGCGGTTTTGCCATCCGCTTTTTCCACGGAAACAAGACGACCGTCGTGAAGCCGTCGCTCATCCCGACGCAAAGCGGCCGGAGGAGTTGTGGTGGAGGCATCTGCGCTTTGGGTTTGTAGTCCTGACATAGCTTCACAGCCCTCTTCTGATCGGGCGTCAGGTCGAGCCGCGTCGTCGTCTCGATGTCAAGAGCAATCACGCTTCCGAGTCTTTTCAAGACTCGTAAGTCCGTTGTCACGATCGGCTTGACGTGATCAGCTAACTTTCGAACGTTGATTTCGCCTCGGACCAGACGTGCGGCTCGCTTGAAATCGAGCCGGATGATCGGGTGCTGCAACTCGGATCGAAGGACGAACGCCGGATGGATCGACGGCAGCACGATTCGCCCAGAGAGCTCCGAACGCCCGAGCAGAATCGCTGATTGCAGCTCGACCTCCTTTCGGTTCGGAGAACCGAGAGGATGCTTGAGGGGGGCCTTGCGCGCCTTCTCAAGCTCCTTCGCGTCGATCGTCGGCACGCGCCAGATGAAGCCGCGGATCGTCAGGATGTTCTTCAGGCCAAGCACGGTCTTCGCGCTCGTGGCCCCGAGGGTCATAATGGGAACGTTTGAAGGAAGCCCGCTGAGTTCCTTCAAAAGACGAGGGCCGCAACAGACCGCCGCGCGCTCGTTCTCTTTGTCGTGATCGCTCCGGCAAAAAGCCGCGTTCGTCAAATACGTCTCGCTCCGGAGCAACTTGTTGGCCGTGAGCAATTTGTCTACGAGCTTTCCGCTCAAACCGACGAAGGGCCGAGAGAGTTTCACCTCGGACCTTCCGGGAGCTTCGCCGACGATGATGAGCTTCAAGCTGCGGCCGGCGACGACGGGAGAAGCCCCGACGGGCTCCTCCTTCAAGAGAGGGCAGAGGAAACATTTGGCGCCGGCTTTGCGAGCGGCGACCTTGATCGGGTGGTACCTATGGTTGGGCGCTTTCACCGAAGGCTGCCGCCGAGCAGTCTCGAGAGCCGCTTCTTGCGGTCTTCGAGCCGGCTCATCTCGAGCACCTCGACCTTCTCCGGATCGACGTAGCGTTGAAGCAGCCCTCGGAGGGCCGCTTCATAGAGCTCGTGGTAGGCCAGCGAGGTCTTCCGCGCGTGGTCTGCCGCGAGATCGAAGAAGGCGAGCATCGGGCAGACGATGACGTGCGTGTAGCGCTGGGCGGCATCCTTCGCGAGCTGGAGTGTCTCGCCGTCGATCGAGTCGATGTTGTGGAGCATCGTGTAGCAGAGGTTGTCGAGCACCGTTCGGTCCGTGACGAAAGAGCCGCGGACGGCTTCCCAGTAGACCTTTTCGCCGAGCAGCCTTCTCTGGAAGGCGGCTCGCTGCCCGGCGGCATCGACGTCGTAGGGGGAGTCGAAGCCCATCGCCTTGGCGACGCTTCGAGCGCCGATCGGGTTGACTTCGAGCTTGAAGGTCTCGGCAACGAAGTTCATGAGCACGGTCTTCCCGGTGCCCGAGGCCCCGCAGAAAGCGATTCTCATTTCACCCTCTCGACGGTTTGACCGCAGTAGACACAGACGTCGCGCACGTAGACGTTGTAGAAAAGGATCGTCCGGTCGATCTTCTGGCCAGGCATCAACTCCACGCTGATCGGCCCAGGTCGTGGCACCTCGTCGTAACGCGACTCAAACTTGTGCGCCTTGAAGAATTTTGCTGCACAGAGTCGATCGCTCATAGCTCCCTCTTGACGCTCTTCTGCTGTTTCGTATGAGCGCTCGGCGGAAGTGCTTTGACCTCGGCGCGCAGCTTCTTGAACTTCAAAAAATCAGGCCAATCGGCCGGATCATCGAAATGAGCCTTTAGCGCCGCCAGCTCGAGACGTGCAGCTCGAAGCGCTCTCAGGTAGCAAAGCTCCGAAGTCGGGTGCGGAAGAGCCCCACAGCCCTCGCACGGCAAAATCTTGAGGATCGGCTTCTTCGCGTTCGGGTCCGGCATCTCAAAATTGTCAGCCACGGCGTCTCCTTCGCTGGATTCTCGATCGCTCGTCGAGCCGCGCTGCGGCCCCCGCTCGGTTCAGCTCTTCGGCCTTCACGTCTTCGATGAAGCGCACCGCATCGGCGCGGGCGTCGGAGAGAAGCTCTCGAAGCTCGTCCCAGTAGACGTTCTCTTGCGGCCGGTCCTTGAAGATGGCCGCGAGCTTGGGGTACTTCGACCAGTCTGGCTCGAATTGCATCCCTGCCATCAGATCCTCCTCGAAGTCGCCAGCTACCAAGCCGGCGGGCCCGTCCACGGTGGGCCAATCCTCGCGCGGTGCAACCAGCCGCGGAGCGTCGACTAGCGACGCTTCGCAGCGCCGTTGGTCTTCTTCGCCGGGGCAGCGGTCTTCTTCGCCGGAGCAGCCTTGGCCTTCGGCGCGGGTGTCTCCTCTTCCTCCGTTTCAGCGCGCTGGAGCTTCTGGCCCGGCTCCGTGTAGTGAAGCTGCGTTCGCTTCTCTCCGGAGCTCTTGTCCGTCGTCACGGTCGTGAAGAACCGCCTGGACTCGCTCTCGACCTGCTCGATCCAATCGGCCATGGACGAGAAGTTCGGCGGGTCCTCCGCCAAGCTCGAGGTGTCGGGCATCCCCAGCTCGTAGGCTTCGCACAATTTCTTGAACTTGACCTTGCTGTTTTTGCTCTGCGCGTGCTTATCCGGGTAGACGACGAAGAAGTCGGCCGTCTTGCCTCCGGCGTAGTCCTCGTTGCCGGCAGTCTCCGCCTCTTCGGCGGTCGCTTCGAGGATGAGCATCGGCAGATTGGGGTTCTTCGCGTTCTCGCCGGTCTTCGTGCACTTGATCGTGAAGGGACCGAGCCAAGCTCCAACCGGGAGATCCGGCGGGATGTCGCTCATGTCGCCGGAGTCGACCGGGGTCATTTCGATGGTGAGATTCGGATCGTAGGGCATGTGTTCTCTCTTCTCAGGTTGATGTTGCGTGTCGTGACTTATTTCTGTTCACGTTTTCGGCGATGGGTCTCTAGGCCCCCCTTGCGGCCCGCCTCAGCCGCAGACTTCTCATTCCACTTGTGACCGTTGCCTTTGCGCTGAACCGCCTTGCCGCCTTTGCGGCTGACAGCCTGGCGCTCCTCAGGCGTGAGGTTGTGAAAGCCTCCGCGCTTGGTGCTCATCGCCGCACCGCCGTCGCCGGCTTCGGCACCGCCCGCAGGGGCGCCGCCGCAGGCTTCGGGGGAGCCCCAGAGGGCTTCCCTGCCGGCTTCGTCGCCGGCATGGGCTTGCCAGCTCTTATCGCCGCTAAGCGCGCTACAAGCGCACTTAGATCAGCCGGAACGGACTCTACTCCTGGGAGGCCGTTCATTCGCGGGCCGTAGACGCCGCTCACTCTCGTCAGCAGCTCGCGCTCATCACTCCCGGCGATCTTCTTCAAGAACACGACGTCGTGAAACTTGCCGGGGATCTGCTGGCGGGCTTTACCAGGAATGCCCGGCAGGATGCCATCACCCTCCTTCTTGGCCTGGCCCTCGATCTCCTTGGAGGGCTCGCTGTAGTGAGCGAGCACGATCCGGTGGGCCTTGAGCGATAGAAAGCGGCCGACGCAGTTGATGATGCGGCGATTGAAGCTGCCGTAAGCCTGCCGACCGTCCGGCCCGTTGCCTTTGTCGGTCGCGTCGAGCTCCGCGTTGACGAGGTAGTCGCTGAAGGTGCTGATCGTGTCCCAGACGATGCTCTTGTAGTCGCCGGCCGTGATCCCTCGACGGGCCTCGTGGATAGCAGCCTCGAACTGATTGAGCAGCTTGTTGCCGTCGGTGCTGTCCACCAAATCGTATTTGAAGCCCTTGTCCGTGTTGATGGCGGAGTCGAGCTTGGACTCGTCGTCGGAGCAGAGAATGTAGATCGGCTTGGGGGCGGTTCCGAGCAGATGCGTCTTGCCCGAGCCGGAGGGGCCGATGACGAGGAGCGAGAGGAAAGGGTCGATCTCGAGCTGCGCAGCGGTCTTCGGCATTTCAGCTCTCCTCTAGAGCAGGAATGTCGAACAGCCCTTTTTTGCTTCGTTCTTCAGGCATGCGCATCCACGCCTCAATATCCACAACGAACACCCAAACGATGCCCTCAGCGTCCAGAGCGTAGAGGTTGTGGAGTTGATCGTCTTCTACGGCAATCGCAGAAATAATCTGAACGAACTTCGCGTGATTCGGCATCTTCCCTCGGCTTCTCATGCTTGAGGGTGCGAGCCCCAAAGCACGGCTGGTTGTTTGGCAGGAAGGAGACCCTAGCTCGGCCGCCTCCGCAGCGTCAAGAAGAAAAACGACCGGCCGTCAATTTTTCTTCAGGCAGCACCGACACATCATAGTCGCGGCGATGTGGACCTCACCTGTAGAGGTCAGCGTCAGTTTCGCTTTGAGTGGCACGACGTCGCCGCCTCGAACGTAGCGGGCCCTCCAGCCGTCGAGGACGATAGCCCCATCGACTGGAATGAGACCGCCGATGGTGTGGAGACGTAGACCGTATTTCCGCACGAACGTTTTGAGCAGGTCTTCAATCTGCTCTTCGGTCACATCCATGTACGTCGGCGTCGTCACGTCGAGTGCTCGATGCGGCCCGCGAAGAACTCGTCTCGAGCGACGATCGCGTCCGCTTGCTCGCGCGTCATCGTCGGGAACTTGATGAGCATGCTCCGGACGAGACGGTTGAAGGCGCCTTGGCGCTCTTCGAGAAATTCGTTCTTCGGAGACGGCGTCATTTGAAGAGCAGCGTGCTCAGACCTCGGCGACTTCATCATTTTTCGAACAGCACGTCGAAGAACTTGCGGTCTATTTTCTTGGCTGCCTCGATCAACGTTTTCATTTGCTCGTCAGTCATTTCGAAGCCGCGAACGACCAAGCCACGATTTTTCGGATTTGCGAAAGACGAATGGCCTGGAGATTTTACCTCCAGGCCCTTCGCCTCGCCGTGCTCGCAACCGAGGGTGTCAGTGTCGAACACGGTTCGGAGTGTAGGCCGAGAACCCGGCCCGGCGCAAAGAAAAAACCGAGCAGGGGGGTGGAGTCCTCGGGGTACCCCTACGGGGTAACCCCCCTCGTCCCCCCCTGGCGAGGTCCCCAAATTCACTTTTCGTCCCCCCCTCGTCTATACTTAGACATATCAACGACTTGACCTCTAACAGAGGTTTTCGTCCCCCCCTCGTCCCCCCCGTCGTCCCCCCCACCCTTTTTTCCGGTTTTTGTCGTTTTCGTCCCCCCCTCCTGCTTAGTCTTTGATTTCGCAGAGGAAACAATGAAAAACAGCTCACCGATCTCAGATTCGTCCCCCCCGTCGTCCCCCCTCCTCACTTTTTTCTCTGCAACGAGTCCTGAGAGAGCTGTTTTGACATCGCCGCGACTCCGCGTGAGCCGCTCCGAAATTGCCTTGAGAGTCATGCCCTCGGGCACCTGAGACAGCAGCTCTAAAATACGGATCGGCAACGGCTTGACTTCAGTCTTCTTCCCGAGAAGTTGAAATCGATCGTGGGTGACGACGAATGTTTTTGGGATGTGGTCGGTGTCTTTGAAGCCCTCGAGCGGCTCCTCCTTCGTCTTGAGAAAGAAGCACGTCGCGCTCGTGATGCGGTGATCGCGACGGTTCGAACGAATCATCAAAATCGTGTTGCTCTGCGCGGCTCGTTGCAAAGAGCCTGATACGGCTGCGACGTCGATCTCGTCGTCGTTGTCGTCGTTCTTACCCTTGCGTTTGTGAGCGAGAACCCAAACAACCGGCGGAGGCCGTTCGGCTGGTGCGCTCTCGATCGAAAGCCGCAGCTTCCCGAAAAGAACGATCTGATCCTGCTCCTCGTTGGCTTTCTCTTTCGTTGTGCTCGCGATCGTATCAAGGAGGATGTCACTGACCATGCCCGCCGCGACGAGCTGGCAGAGCTGTCGCCATCGAGCGTCACCGACGATGAGTGCATTGCTACCTGAGACGACGAGAAGCCTCTTTGAGATTTTCTCGTAATCGAGCCCAAGCAGTCGAGCGCTCTTCTTGAGCTTACGAGAGGCAGACCCCCGACTGTGCTCCGGTTCGATGATGACGACATATTGATCACGATGAGCCGGAGCTAATGGGTGGTCGAGAAAGTCGATCGGGCGATCGGCAAGACGGCCCGCAAGTAGCAAAAATATGAAAGTCGTTTTGCCACCGGTCGTGTTGCCGCCGATGAGACAAATACTGCCGGACGCGACGTAGGGCTTCCACACCCAATCGACCGGCTCATTGGCAGCAGCAATCAGGTCGTCTCCAGTAGCCGCAATCTCTAGAAATTGCTCAAGAACGAGCTTGGGGTCCTTCGGCGGTAGAGTCCTCAGAACCATGAACCGGGCAAGATGCCTCCGAAGGGGGCCGAAAGTCAAGCTTGACGTGTGAAGCCAGTAGCGCTACCTTGACACGACATGAGGTTGAGAAACCAAAACCTGAATGTTCGGACGACGGAGAAGGAGATGAAGATGCTCCGCAAGCTTGCGGAACTCGACGGCCTTTCAACCTCAGACGTCGTTCGGCTGACCATCCGCCGCGAGTACGCGAAGCGAGTCAAAGCGGCGAGGGCCGCTTGAGCGACGAGCCGCTCTATTGTCCGCTTTGCGGCGCCGAGGACTTCGGCTGTGGCTGCAACCTGCCGAGCTGCGCCGAGGACCCGGCGATCGTACCCTTATTTTGCGAGACCTGCGGCGTTAGGTTGAAAAATGGACGTTGCGTTGAATGCGACCAGTACCTGGGTCGTCAATAGGTCATGAAATTCTTTTTCACTCCTCTGCTTCTCCTCGTCGGTTGCTCGGGCGCCCCCTTCACGCTCGCCGAGCAAAAGCTTGCTGAGACTTCGACCGAAGCCGCAGCGGCTCCCGTCGAAGCGAGCGCTCCTGCGCCTGATTCGTCTTCAGAAGCCGCGCCAGCGGACGCTCCGTCCCCTCCCCTTTCGGATGTGGACGCTGGTGCGACTTCTGAGGCTGAAGCTGTGGTGGGTCCATCCTGCAAATCAGATGGGGCTCACGACTTCGACATAGGAGATGCTGGAAAGAGTATTCACGTCTGGTGCCAGGGAGGCGTCTCCTACATCAACGTTTCAGCAACCTCGGCGTTCGCGCAGGGCGGCGGCCTCGGCACTCGTCTAGTGACAACATTCTATCGCGCCCGCATCAATTTGGACAGCCTCACGCTCGATCCGAACGACTTGACATTCTCCTCTTCGAACGGGAGCGTCATCGCCATCGACGGCGCTACGATCAGCTCGTTGCCTCTGGGTGTCGCCGGAGGGTGCAACGGCGCGGACGCAAGCGCTGTCGTCGACATCAGCGGCTCCGGTTTAGTCTTTACCAAGGGGCAGTTCGGACCCAACGGGAGTCAGCTTGTATCGTGGGCCGCGATTCCGTCTGCCAATCGCACCGTCATGACGATCGACGGATCGGGCTCATGTGCTTGGGGGGGGCCTGCGTTTATGACGAGTCTCTCGCCGCCTACTCTGGGGGTCCTGCTCCAGCTTCAGGCTGAGTAGGCGGTAAGTCCTATGCGCGCAACCCGAGAGGAACCGGACGAGATGAGCACAGAGAAGGTACACACGTGCATCAACACCGTCAGCCCCATGCACGGGCCGTCGCCGTGCGAGGCGTGCGCCGGGATGCCTCGGTGCGAGCACGGGATGCGAGCCGGGCTGGACAAGTGCGACTCGTGCGGACTTCGGCGAGCCGATGACGTGGTGGGCGCAGCTCGGGGCGTAGCGGAGTGCTTCACTGGAATCGGAGCACAGATGGTATTGAGTCTTCCTGGTCGCACGTTGGAAGACCGAATGGGAGACCTGCGCGCGGCGCTTGCCGTTCTCGACAAGGCCGGCGTGTATGCGTCAACGTCGGGACGAACCTCGTGACGCTGCGCGCCAGGAGTTTCTAATCGTGAAAATCATTCTTGGCACCCCCTCCGCAAGCAGCAACGCAGTCCTTCCCCACGAGGGCTCGCTCCTCGAGCTTCAGAACGAATGCTTCGATCGCGGCATCCGCTTCGGTCGGCCTGCGTTCGGGATGGCGGCGCAGCTCAATGGGATTCGCGACGCCATCCTTTACGAATTTCTCGATCGCACCGACGGCGATTTGCTCTTCTTCGTCGATGCCGATCAGAGCTTCGAGCCGGAGGATTTTTTCAACCTTCTCAAGCCCATTGAGCTCGGGCTCGTCGATGTCTGCGCAGCGAGTATCGGTCTCAAGCACCACGACGTGCAGCGCATTCGCGCCGCTGCGCTGCTCGGCCAAAGCGACATCATGCGAGCAGGCGTCACAGGACTCTCCTTTCTGCCGACCGGTGGCGGCTTCCGGCTCGCTAGGCAGTTCTATCTCTACGCGAAGGTCGGCATGGGGATGACGCTCATCACGCGCCGGGCAGTGGAGATCGCGGTCTCTCGCGCGACGACGTTCTACGAGACCAAGATGGACAACGGTGACCCTGGACCGAAAAAAGGCGTCGTCTTCGAAGACACCGCCGAGGATCTCGCCTTCTGCCAAAAAGTACTCGACGGAGGCGGCAAGATCGCGGCGCACATCAACAGCCAGGCGCTCCATTGGGGACTCGTCGCTTTCCAGAACAACGCTCCGGCGATCTTGCAAGAGCGCGGAATCAAACTCGAGTTTCCCGACTCGACTCCGCGGTGAAGCTCCTGTAGCCTGAGCTTATGGCCCCTAGAAACCCCGCAGGCATTCACGTTTCTCCGCTGCTCGACAGAATCTCTCCGACCGAACAGGACGTCTACGCGAGCGGCTATCTCGGTCGCGCGATGGCCAACTCCGCCGGCCACACCACGCACAACAAGCTCCCGTTCTGGGCCGTCTACTTCCCGACGCAGGAGTACGCGGATCTGGCGCAGACGACGCTGCTCGGCGTTCGGCGAACGACCTAGGCAATGAACTCCAGCAGTAACGCCGCGCTCACCGTGGGCGCGACCATCGGCCTCGGCGCTCTCGTGCTCAAGCTTCCGCTGTGGGCAGGAATCCTCGGATTCGCCGGCAGTGCGTTCGTCGCCAAGACCTTGATCGACAAGCAGACGGCGTAGATGGCCAACCTCGCGACGACGGATAGCGCGATCGACTGGAGGACTGTCCTTCTCTCGGGGCTCGCGGCGGCCGGCGTCATCGGTCTCTTCTGGCTTGCCATCGGATTTGCAGGCACGGCATCGCGATCGACGCGCGCCAAGAATCCGGTGAGCACTCGCGTCCAGAGCCTGCTCTTCAGCCGAAGAGCCGGATGGACGGTGAGTCGTGCGAACAAGTGGGCAAAGGCTCACGGCTACATTGCCCGCGACGCAGACGTCACTGCGGGCAATGTCCGACTGCGGCAGCACGATCCCAAGAACTTCCGTCGGCTCAGGACCGTCACTTTCGGCAAGGGAATCAAAGCCGTAGTAGGCCGTTAGCTTCTGATGTAGGCTAGGGGCCTCGATGATCGATCGTCGCGACGGCCGACACGAGCCCTCTCTTAGTGAAGCCGACGCAGCTCTCTGGGGGCGCCGCGGAGGCTCAGGCAGCGGGTCGACGGGAGCGACGGGAGCAACCGGGCCGACGGGCCCAGGAGCTGGCGCCACGGGCACAACCGGAACAACCGGGACGACCGGAAACACGGGAGCTACCGGCGGCACCGGGGTTACGGGCAATGCGGGAAATACCGGCGGCACTGGATCGACGGGATCGACCGGATCGACAGGCTCCGCAGGAACGACGGGCGCAACGGGATCGACCGGGGCAACCGGCACCGGATCGACTGGCGGCACCGGAGCCACAGGTGGAATCGGAGCTTCCGGATCGACAGGAAATACGGGAGCCACAGGCGCGGGCACGACGGGAGCTACTGGAGCCGCAGGCGCGACAGGAGGTACTGGAAATACCGGCTCGACCGGGTCAACTGGCGCAACCGGATCAGGTAGCACCGGCAATACCGGATTGACAGGAAATACTGGCAACACTGGATCGACGGGCAACACTGGTTCGACGGGAAACACTGGAACCGCAGGCTCGACCGGCGCTACCGGCGCTGCCGGAAACACCGGAAATACCGGGAACACTGGCAGCACCGGATTGACGGGAAATACTGGTAATACCGGTTCGACGGGAAACACCGGATCGACAGGCAATACCGGGTTGACGGGAAATACCGGCGCCACCGGATCGGGCGCGACCGGCGCGACCGGAGGTACAGGGGCGACGGGCACGGGAACAGCCGGAGCGACGGGGGCGACGGGCGCGACGGGGAGCGCAGGCTCGACCAACTTCCCGCTGACGCCTGGATTGCGGCTCTCGCTGACAACGGCCACTCCGGTCACGACCGCCGACGTGACGGGCGCGACGTCGCTCTTCTATACGCCTTACCTCAATGGCGTGCTCTCGACCTACGACTCGAGCGTATGGACGGAGCACACGACGGCCGAAGTCTCACTCGTCGCGCCGTCGCTCACGTCGGGCTCCGTCTATGACGTCTTCGCGTACTGGAGCGGCTCGGCCATCACCCTCGAGCTCTCGGCGGCATGGAGCAACTCTACGACGCGCACCGACGCGCTTGCACGCCAAGACGGCACGCTGGTCAAGAGCTCCGACCACTCGCGGCTCTGGGTTGGCACCATCGAGGCTTCGGGCACCAATACGATGGAGGACTCGCTGCTCAAGCGCTTCGTGTGGAACGCTTACAACCGCGTGCCACGTGTGCTGCGCGTCGTCGACAACACCGCCAACTGGCCACACACGAGCGCCACGTACAGCAACGCGCGCGGGATCTCGACCAACGCCTTCCAGTACGTGTGCGGCGACGTGACGCGGCTCACAGCGAAGGTGTCCGCGGGAGCCACCTGCGCCGCCAACAGCAAGGCACTCGTCGGCGTCGGTATCGACTCGAGCACCGTCAACTCGGCGGGCACCTACGGCAGCGCCGTGAGCTCGGCGGTCGTCGAGCAGGTCGACGCGATCTACAATGACTGGCCCTCGGTGGGCTCGCACACCATCAACTGGATCGAGGCCGCCGACGGGACCAACACCGCCACGTTCTACAGCGGCAACGGCGCGCAGGGCAACGTCTCGGGTATGCAAGGCGAGATTCTGGGCTGATTGACGCCTGCGTCCCTGTTGAGGTAGTTTGGACCTCGTGCATACGCCTCGCGATGGTCGCCACGAGCCGCCGGTCGAAGCCACTGGGCTCGGCAGTCGAGGCGGTGGGTCTGCGGGCGCCACGGGCGCCACCGGAGCGACGGGGCCCGGCGTCGGCGCGACCGGCAGCACCGGCAGCACCGGATCGACAGGGTCGACCGGCGCCACCGGCCTAACGGGCGCGACGGGGTCTTCGGGATCGACCGGAGCTTCCGGATCGACAGGAGCTTCAGGGTCAACGGGAAATACAGGGCTGACAGGATTGACCGGAAATACTGGTTCCACCGGGGCGACGGCGTCCACGGGCGCCACGGGTTCTGCCGGCTCGACAGGAAATACCGGATCGACTGGATCAACGGGAAACACGGGATCGACCGGCGCGACAGGGGCAGGCGCCACGGGCGGTACCGGAGCCACGGGCGGAACCGGCGGCACAGGCGGAGCGTCCAGCGCGTTCACTCCTACGACGCCGCACGACTGGGCGGTGGTGCCCACGACGATCCAAGAGGCCCTCGACGACGTGGCAGAGGCCATCCGTGGCACGACCTCCATCAGCGTCAACGCAGGGGGCAACATCACGGTGTCCGCGACCAACCTCAAGGGCTCCATCCTTCAACTCACGGGCACCCTACCCAACTTCACGACGCTCATCCTCGACGCGGCGTTCATCGACGGGGGGCTCTTCGGGATCGACACCTCGGGGGTCAACTTCAACGGCCAAGAGCTCAACTTCGAGATCAACACGCTCATCTGGGGTACGACGGTCTCGACCGCCAACGGAAACACCGACTCGATCTTCATGTTCGGGGTCGGAGGCGGAGGCTCGACGATGAGGCTCTACGGCGTACGAATGCAGCGGTAAGAACTTGAAACTGCTGATAAAGTCGTTTCAGACCTGCTGAACGCAAGATGATGGGTTTCGTTCGACCGCAAGCTCATGTAGGCTGAAGCGACCGATGGCCATTCACGATCGCCGAGACGGGCACCACGAACCGACTCTCGATGAGGGCGATCTCCTTCGAGCACAACGTCGAGGCGGTGGCGGCTCCCCCGGCCCAGCAGGTTCTACAGGGTCCACCGGAAATACGGGTAATACGGGCGCAACCGGAGCCGGAACGACCGGAGCAACCGGCGGTACGGGCGCAACGGGCTCTCAGGGCGCGACCGGTCCCGGCGTCGGCGCGACCGGAGCGACTGGAAATACTGGAAATACCGGCGTCACGGGCTCGACAGGTCCTGCGGGCACAGGCACCACGGGCGGAACCGGAAATACCGGCAATACCGGCTCGACGGGAAATACTGGAGTAACCGGCGCAACCGGCTCTGGATCGACTGGAGCCACGGGGGCAACCGGCTCTCAGGGCGCAACAGGCCCTGGCGGAGCGGCCACGGGAGCTACCGGAAACACCGGAAATACCGGCGCTACCGGACAAACAGGTCAAACGGGAAATACCGGAGCTACCGGTTCGGCTGGAGCCACAGGCGGTGCGGGCGCGACCGGTGCCGCGGGGGCAACCGGATTGACCGGATTGACGGGAGCCACGGGCCATACTGGAAATACCGGCTCAACGGGAAATACGGGAAATACGGGTGCGACCGGAAATACCGGAGCGACCGGACCGACGCAATTTTTGAACTCTCAAACGTTTATTGTGCCTGGAGCTATCTCTTTCACCGTGCCGGCAGGCGTAACTCGCCTTCTTATCGAAGGGGCAGGCGGCGGTGGTGGCGGAGGTGCGGGTTCAAACGGGTCGGCTCTTGTACTTCCTCCTGGTGCCGGAGGCGGTGGCGGCGGAGGGGCTCCACTCCGCTATGCGATGCTCGATGTAACTCCTGGACTCGTATTGAGCGGAACAGTAGCTGGAGCAGCTTCTGGAGGCTTGTCGGCTGGGACTGCCGGAACTCAAGGGCAAATCTCAGAAGTCCTCGACGGCGTCAGTGGGGCTAATATTTTCTTTAGCGGAGGATCTGGCGGCGCGGGCGGCATCATCAGCACAGCAGCTCCGTTTCCGGCTCCTGGCGGCGCTCCTATTCAGTCAAATGGAGCAAACAAACTTGCTCCGTATTCGACTCTAACCGGATTTGGAGCCATCAATGATGCAGCCCCAGGAGTGGGAGGATACGGAGGAGCTGTAGGGACTCTCGGCTCTTTGGGTGCGGTTGCTGGCAATGATGCGGATGTGTCCGTTGGATCGGATATGGGAACCGGCGGCCCGGCTGGTGGCGTTGGAGCAACCGTTTCTGGCCGCCTCGGCGGCTTCGGTGGCGGTGGTGGTGGTGGTGGTGCCGGGCAACCTCCTACGCTCCCAGGCAACGGAGGATCGGGCGGCCCTGGAGGCCCTGGCGGCGCTGGGACCACAGGCGGCGCTGGAATTGTTGGTGGCAGCGGATTCGCCTCAGCGGGCGGGGGCGGTGGCGGTGGCGGTGGCAATGGTGGCACAACTGGCGGAGCCTTTGGACCAGGCGGACCAGGCGGACCTGGGTTCCTCCGTTTCATTTGGTAAAAATGCTCTCGGCCGCTATCATAGCGAAGAATGTAGGAGATGGTTTGCAGCAGGCCGTCTCGTCGATTCGTCCTTTTGTCGATGAGATTGTGCTCGTCTGGACGACGCAAGAGCTGCGCGCCTCGATCGATGGGGTCGATAAGGTCGACTCTTTCGACGCATGCAACGCGCAAGAGGATTGCTCGCCCGAGTCGACGTGCAGATGCAAGAAGGGCGATCTGCTCGATTTTTCTGCGGCTCGCAATCGCAGCTTCGAGCTCGCCTCCGGCGACTTGCTCACCTACGTCGACAGTGATGACGTCTTCGTAGGCTCCGGCGATCTGAGGAAGGCCTACCGCGAAGACGCGCGCGTGATTTTCCCGTACGAATATGCCTTCAACGCGGCGGGTGAGTGCACAGACAAGCACTACACCGATCGCATCGTCAAGAAGGGTACCTACTGGACCGAGCCCGTTCATAACCTGCTTGCTGTCGACACGTCGATGCCGGCGATCAAGAACGACTCGTTTATCTGGCGGCATCAGCGAAACCATTCGGGGGTGGAGGCTTCGCGTGAGCGAAGCTTGCGCATCCTGAGACACTGGGCCTATTTGCCGCGCTATCAGAACGACGCTCGCTTCGTCTATTATCTCGGGCGCGTACATCTCGACTGCGGCTTCTTGGGTCGCGCCTCTCGCGAGCTCGAGAGAGCCTTCGATCTCGAGACATTCACTGACAAGAAGGTAACGATCGCGCTCGATCTAGCGCGCTGCTGGAGCATGGCTCCTGGTGACGGCGCCAAGTACGGCCTCGTTTGGGGCTTTCGTGCTCTCGAGCTTCGACCCGAGTGGCCGGCGCCTTGGTTGGCTCTCGCGAGACTCTACTGCAAGCTCTCTCAAGATAGGCTCGCGAGGAAGTTTCTTCGTTGTGGCCTTGAGTGCGATCCGCCGGACACGATGCTTTTCGTCGATCCGACGGATGCTGTCTACACGCAACATCTGATCTTGGGGAGCGGCCGTGCACACGCCGCGTGACGGCCGGCACGAGCCGCCGATCGAAGCTTCAGGTCTCGGAGGCGGTCGAAGTGGAGGAGGCTCGACCGGAGCCACGGGCGCGACCGGTCCTTCTGGCGCCCCGACTGGAGCGACCGGAACGACCGGAGCCGCCGGAACAACAGGCGGCACCGGATCGACGGGATCGACGGGTAATACGGGATCGACCGGCCAAACCGGCGCGACAGGGGCTGGCTCAACTGGCGGAACCGGAAATACGGGAAATACTGGCAACACCGGAAATACTGGATCGACGGGCAGCGGCGCAACCGGAGGCACGGGAGGCACCGGAAATACCGGCGCAACGGGCCTGACGGGCAACACCGGAGCTACCGGAAGCGGATCTACCGGATCGACAGGAAATACAGGTAATACTGGAAACACCGGTTCGACCGGAAACACCGGAGCCACGGGCCTCACCGGAAACACAGGATCGACTGGCAATACGGGAGCGACCGGCAATACCGGGGCCACCGGCTCGACGGGCGCGACCGGAAGCGGATCGACAGGCGCGACTGGAGCCGCTGGAGGAACTGGAGCCGCCGGTTCGACCGGGAACACTGGAGCAACAGGGCTGACAGGTCTGACAGGATCGACCGGAGGCACCGGAGCTGCGGCTACCGGAGCAACCGGCGTTACGGGTCTTACCGGAAACATGGGAGCGACCGGTCTCACGGGCTTGACGGGTCTTACGGGAAATACCGGCAACACTGGAAATACCGGAGCCACCGGGTTGACCGGGCTCACTGGGGCGACCGGATTGACCGGAGCTACAGGACTGACCGGTTTGACGGGCGCGACCGGAAATACGGGAGTCACCGGATCGACGGGGACAACCGGCCCTGTCGGTACGGGGGCGACCGGCGCTATTTTTATGGGCAACGGCACTTCGGCCGCAGCCTTTGGAGGGCAGAGTCCTGATGTTCAGAACTTCGATCTGAAAAATGTTCGCGACCTCGTCTACGATCAAGTGGTCGCGGCCGGCAATTTGGGGGCGACACCGACGATCGACTGGACGACGGGTGCCATTCATAGCGGCACGCTCAACGTGAGCGCGACGCTCACGTTCACCGCTCCCATCGGCGTGGCGCGTCTTGCGATCAAGCTCACACAAGGCACGGGCGGGCAGACGGCCACTTGGCCCGCGGTGGTCAAGTGGGCAGGCTCCGCCGCTCCCACACTCTCGACGGGCGCAGGCGCCATCGACTGGGTCACGTTCATCTACGACGGCACGAACTATTGGGGCGTCGCGAGCCTGAACTTCGGATGACGACCCCCTCGATCGTCCAGCAGTTCACGGACACGACCATCTCGTCTCCGAGCAACACGTGCATCCCTGGCTCTCCCGTCACCAAGGGCAACCTCATCGAGATATGGGCGACGGTCATCCACGGGCCGTCGATCGGCACCATCACCGTGACGTCGCCGGGTTACACGTTTCTACCCATCCCGAACACGCTCTCGCAGACAGCCGACTTGCAGGTCTATCTTGGCGCCTTCTGGGCGATCGTCCCGGCCAATGGGAGCCCCACCTTCACATGCACCAACTCCGACGGCGCGCAAATCTTATGCAGCGGCTCGGAGATCAGCGGCCTACAATTTCCCGGCAATCCGATCGTGCAATCCTTGGGCGTTGCAGGGACCTCGAGCAACGCGGTCTGCACGTTGCCTCGTGCCACCACGCTCGGCAACCTCCTCACCGTCGCCTCGGGCAACCGCAACGGCGGGGTGTCAGCTCCGACGATCAACGTGGGCTCGCTCACTCCCGGCATCGCGGACGGGTTCGTGCCAACCTTCATCAACACGGGTTACTGGCAAATAGCGCACGGCGTGTCGGAGTCCGCTACGCAAGTGGGCGGCTCGCCCGCGACCGGGAGCACGTGCGGCGTGGTCGAGTATGCCGCCGCCAGAAGCGACGCCAACTTCTTCGGGCCCGACTAACGCCGCGCGCGGTAGAGCTGCAGATTTTCTTTATCTTGAAAACAATCGTCCGGCCGAAGCTCGATCGCCCTCTTGCAGGCCCGCATCCCAAGCTCTTTGCAATCCGGAAGATAGTAGGCGTGCCAACCGAGCAAGTGCGCGATCAAATAATCGTAGTTCTCCGCGAAGAGCGCTCCTTCTTTCGGAGCCGGTAGCTCGAAAGCCCGGCGCGCGAAGAGAACGCATTTGGCATGATCGTCGCGCTTCGAAAATTCTGCGGTTAGATCGGCGAGTGGCTCGACGCGCGACGGATCTTGCTCGTGCGCCTCGAGCCATAGGCCGACGCAGCAATCCCACGCCACACCCGCGAGGCGGGCGCAGCGAGCCTTGTAGAGCTTGGAGATGAAGATTTCTTCGCGGAAGCCCTCGAGCTGGAGGCGAACATCGAATGCCGCGATGGCTTCGTCGTATCGCTGGAGGTCTTGCAGCGTGCGCGCCAGGTAGAAGGCCGCCCGCGCGTTCTTCGGATCGCGGCGCAGCTCTTCTTGCAGAAGCGCCACGTCGCGCTCCCAACGAGCGGTGGTTTTTTTGTTGCCAATTTCGGACGGGAAGTGATCGATCCGAACGCCGGAGACCGTTCGAATGTTGCCAGGATAGCTGTCTTGGCCCGGCGGCAGGAGCAGCTCATGAACAGCCCCTTGGTACCTCCAGCGGGCTTTCGATCGGAAGAGGCGGCAAGTGTTGAAGACGCAGCCGGTGACGGCGAGCTTGAGGAAATAGCCCTCGTCCTGAAGGTTCTTGACGGAGGCTAGAAATTCGCGAAGGCGTTTGGCACCCACGAGAGCATCGTCGGCGTCGAGCGAGAGGATGAACTCGGACTCGAAGCCACAGAGCTCGATCGATCGATTGCGGCTCGTCGCGAAGTCCACGAAGGTTTCAGAGTGAACTTCCCCTGGAAGCTCCCTCAGCGTTTCGCGGATAACGTTGGGGGTATCGTCGGTTGATCCGGTGTCGAGGATGCTCCAGCGGTCGATCGCCGGCTTTACGCTCTCGAGCGTCTTGGCCAGAGTGTGACTTTCGTTGCGAACGATCATCACGAGAGCGAGGAGGCTCATCGTGCAAGGATTTTCGGCCTCGACAGCGTTCGGTAGCTCTCGGGCTCGTCTTCCGATTTCTCCACGCCGTGCAGCAGGTAGCCGAAGTGCTGCTCGTTGCAGATCACCATCTTCACGCTGGACTTGCGTGCCGAGTCCGCGAAGACGACGAAATCGTAACGGTTGCTGCCGTCGAGGTACGTCACGCGCTTGTCGGTGATGACACTCCGCTTGACGAGGTAGGTGCAGTGAACGACGGGGACCTCGAAGGCTCCTCGGACCTCGCGATAGCGGATCTGATTGTAGAGAGGGTCCGCAGCGAAATATCCGTTCGCGTCCACTTTTGTGAAGAAGTTGCTGTAGCCGCTGCCTTCGTGCGGGAGCGGCTCCAGCATCGGCGCCGCGATAGGCGCTCCGCAGCGGAGCATCTCTCGCAACGTCTGCGGGTTGGTGAGAAAATTGTCAGCATCCGCGATGAAGAAATAATCCGTCGGATCGGCTGCGAAGCGATCGAGCGCTTCTTGTCGAATCCGAGCGATGCGCGGGAGGTTCTCACCGTCCCAGTTGTGCCCCGGCGTGAGCACTCCGCCGGCCGACGAGAAGTCGATTTCAACATGCGCATACTGCTCGCGCACGTTGAACGCCCAGGTGCGGAGGATTGATTCGGTGTCGTCGACCGAGTCATTGGTGCGAATCCGAATCCGAATTTTCTTTTTTGGATAGTCGAGTTTTTCGATCAGATCCAAATAATCCGGAAGTGCGTAGGCCATATCTCTCGCGAGAATGGCGAGCGTGATCGTAGGGGGGTTCACGGTACGAACATCTTTCTCGTCTCGGAGTTGAGCAGCGCCGCAAATCGCTGAGCGTGCTTGTTTTCTGGGAACCATTCCGCGCGCTGCAAGAATTTCTCTCGCACTTCCTCCGGACACGTCATGATCGTGAAGAGATCGGCTTTCTCTATAGGGCCAAATATTTCAGGAGCGATGATGCGGATCGCCGCCCGTAGGATGCCGTCGTGCTTCTCGCAGAAGGTCGAGCCCTGCTCAGCATGAGCCCGGTAGTTGAAAAGGAACTCATTTACCTTTGACACGACAGGATTGAACTTCGCGCATAGGAGCCAATGCGTCCAATCTTCCGCTCCGAAGATCGCGTTGTTGTATCCACCGACGAGCTCCCAGAGCTTTCGGCTGAAGAGCGAGCAGACGAGGATGTAGTTGCCGTCGCGCTCGTTGGCTTCGAACCAGGGCCCGAGGCGCAGCGTGTGGGTCTTGGCGCCGAAGTAACGGAGATCGCAGGTCGCGATCGAGAGCTCGACGTCCTCGGGGGAGGCATGCACCATCTTCTCGAGGTAAGTCGGCTCCCAGGTGTCGTCGGCGTCGAGGCAGGCGATGTAGCGGCCTCTCGCTTGCCGGATCCCAGCGTTGCGGGCGTCAGCGAGACCTTTGACGCAGTTCGGAATGACGTCGGCTCCGTACTCGTCGGCAGCAGCTCTTGCGACTCGATACGACTCGTCGTCGCCCGTCACGATGATGATGTCGACGTGACCGTACGTCTGTGCGTCAATCGAGGCCACGGCCTCCATGAGATACTGGCTTTGCTTATGGCACGGCACGATGACACTCACCAAATCCGTCCGCTTCGGCCGCGCCGCCGGCTGCATCCGAGAGGGGTCAGGTCGCTTTTTGCTCGCCGGATCTATGACGCACCAACAGGGCCAGAACTTGCCGAGCATGTTGGCGTCCGTGCAATCGTCGGTCCCCTGCCACACGGCGATGTCCTCGACGCGGAAGCGCTCGCGGACGGCGCGGATGACGCCGAACTCCTTGTACTCCTTGTAGTCGTGGCCGGCGAGGATGCCAACTACTGGTTTTAGTTTAGGAAGCCAAGCATCAATGTCTTTCGAAACGGAATCATAATGGTGATCAGCGTCAACGAAAATCAGGTCTAGAGAGGCGTCCTCGTACCGGGAGGCGACCTCCCACGAATTACCCTGATGCAAGACACCGAGGACTTTTGTAATAGGGTTCAACCTACTACGTACGACGTCTGGCGAGCCCCCCGCGGTGAACAGATCGACAAGGTCAAGTCGTGCGTTCACTTCTCGATTGATCAGCTCTACGCCTAGAAAAGCCGCAGATTGCCCCGTGTATGTCCCCACCTCAACCAGGTGTGGATTCTCGCGACCGCGCATTTGGTCAGCGGCCCAGGCATAAAAATCTGAAAACGTAAATAACCCGTCAAACGACTTGTAGAAATGATCCATTCTTTCTCCATCCATCATACTGGAAGCGAATTGAGGCGATGGTGCAGACCGGCAACAATCATCTCAAGTTCAGCTAATGAGGCGTCGTTTTTGATCGTATTTGCTCTGTAGCTGATAACCCAAACGTTCCCTGGCACGTAGCCTAGTCTAGAATCAAGCCGATCAATCGTTGGCGAACCCGCATGCGGTCGACCGTTCCCGTGAGTAAGAGGGATTCCTAGAAGCGGACAATGGGTAGGGACATAAATATCCGCTAACGTGATAGCGCATTCGAAGCCGCGTTTCTTGGCAGAGCCTCGTATCCGGCTAAGAAGGTGAACATCTGGCCTCTGTTTGCGGTTTCGTTTCAGACGTTCTCTAATTTCGTCTCTCCGTTCGTAGTATCGCCGCCTCATCTTCGCCAGAATACGGGGTGCTTGCGCTCGGTACTGCGCTCGTTTCTTGGCGCGACCGGCGTCGCCTTGAGACTCGCGATACAGCTTATTGGTGCGTGACTTGCAAATGGAGCAGTATGGATGGAGCCCGTCGGGCCTACTACGGTCCTTCGCGAACGGGCCAGCCCCGCCACATTTGAGGCATGTTTTAGCCATCAGACAGCCTCACCCACCAGACGCTCGACTCGGTGACGACCTCGGTGCCGAACGCTTCGTCGACCGCGCGCCCGACGCCGGCATGCTCCCCCCAATGCCAGTAGTCATGTCCGGCCAAAAGACCGCCGCTCGGCTTGATCTTCTCACGCCAGAAGAAGATGTCCGTCGAGACGGACTCGTAGTCGTGCAAACCATCGACGAAAATTGCGTCGGCGTCGTCGATCGCGCTGATCTCGATGGCCTCGAGCGAGGTCTTGCGGATCGGGATCACCAGATCGCGCCCCTCGGTCCTCCAGTGGTGACCCATGAAAATCTCGTAGTCGACGTCGTTGCTCCACGGGTCGATCGCGTAGAGCGTGCAGCTTCGCTTGCCGAGCGCCCAGAGCTGTTCGGCCAAGAACAAGATGGATCGCCCATGGTGCACGCCGATTTCGATGATCGTCGCACCGTCCGCGAGAGCGCGTGCTTGGCGGGCGTAGAAGGGCAGGATGTCGACGGACCAGCCCGCGACCTCGGGACGCCAGTTTTGGAAAGCGGTCATAGAGGCACCACAACCGAGGTGACGCCGGTCTTCTTAGCTAGGTTGTCGATGCAGTCTCGCGAGCAGCAGTCTTGCCGGCCAGTCTCCCGGTCGTAGCGCATGAACCATTCGCTCGGTTTGAAGACGTCGCCGCAATGATTGATGTAGGCTGCAGCCTCTTTGCCGCAAGCGTCGCAGATGAACTTCACGCTCATTTCTCGGCTCCGTTCTCCGCAAGACGAATCAGCTCTCGCAACTGAGCGCTCATCGTGATCCGTTTCTTCTTCGCCATGCGCTTCAACGCTTGAAGCTCAGGTCCAGAAAGTTTGAGTTGCAGGCGCTTATTGAGCATCCTTGACATCGTGTGTACGAGAGCTGTATGCCTCTGTCAACGTGAAAGCCGAGCGTAATGGCCCGTGCCCTTGCGGCAGCGGCAAGAAGTACAAGCGCTGCTGCGCGCTCAATCCGACGAGCACGTACTCTGGGCCCTGCGACTTCGGCTGTGAGAAGCCTGCCGTGGGCGTTCTCGAGTGCAGCCTCTGCCTCGACACACGCAAACGCTATGCGCATTGCCACGATCACTTGAAGGAGGCGCAGTCGACAATCGGTGGTCACGCCTTTCGCGCCCATCCCGAGCGGCTTCCTCAGATGCTGCGAAAGCTCATCGAGAACGAGCAAGAGATGGAGCTGACGCGGGCGAAGGCTGCTTTGGAGCCTTCGCTCTGGGGCCGCGTCGCCTTCTGCGCCGAGCTGATGATTCAGGGCCTTGAGCCGATGTTCGCTCCCGAAGACGGTCAGCAGATGAAAATCATCCGGCCGGACAATCCGGAACTAGCGATGGCCATCGCGAAGGTGGCTGTTGAGAAAAACGATCACGCGCTCTTCGACCGGCTGCCGGCGGAGGTTGGCGACTACACCTTCGTTGGCTTCGCAGCTTTGGACAGAGCCAAGAGCCGAGCGGTCGTTGTCGATGCGCGCGGAAAGTACCTCGAAGACATGCGCGCCGGAGACTCTTTCGTGACCGACAAAACAGGTCTAAACTGAGCGCCATGGCGAAAAAGACTGCATCTGTGGCCTACGAAGACCCGCGTCACGACAAGAAGGAGGCGGCCTACGTCGGTAAGGTTCGCCGAGCGTTGGACGACATGGGGGCTCCTAATAGTGGAGAGTTGGTTCACAACAGCGCCGCGTACGTGACGGGCGTCTATCGTGCCGGGGTCGAGCCGCTTGACGCGGCGGCGGTGCTTTGGCACCAGCACTGCGGCAAGAGCGGACAGGCGACGACGCCTTGCGTAGCGGAATGTCCGATGGAGGAGACCGCAGCGGCATGCCCCCCGGCTCCGGTAAAACCGGCGGTTGCGGTTGTTGCGGTTGCCGAAGAGCATCCACTATTGCCTCGAATCACGATTCATATTTTGAAGCACGCTCCAAACGACTTCGAAGTCATCGCGAAGATTCAGAGACACTACGGCGGTCATTGGGATGAGCTTCACACATCAACTGCTCATAGCGCCACCGACGCGCGTGGGTTGGCCCGCAGCATGAAGGCGGTCTTCACGGAAGACGGGAAGGCGAAGAGCATAGAAATTGTCCACGGAGCTTCTGAAATGTCAGAAGCCCGCGACTCCGCTCCTTCCGCCGCCGAGGTCCCCGTCGCCAAGATCGTCCGCGACGAAGCGGCTCTGGCGGCGTCCAAAGCGACGTCGCCTGAGCCCATCGAGAGCGACCGCGACGCCTATTTGCTTCTCAGAGAGAAGATGAAGAGCGAGGCCCAGGAGGTCTTCGTCGTGCTCTGCATCGACTTGAACCGGCAGCTTCAATACTACGTCGAGGTCGCCCGCGGGCAGCGCGACAGAGTCGTCCTCGACGTGACCGACGTGATGCGCACCGTCGTCACGAGCAACTGTCACGGCTTCATTGTGGCCCATAACCACCCCTCCGGCGAAGCCAAGCCGTCTGATGCCGACCGCGAACTCACTGAGAGGATTCGCGCCGCCGCGTCGCCTTTCAGTGCGGTCTTCGTCGATCACATCGTCGTCGGGGACGGGCAGTGGTACTCCTTCACCGACGAGAAATTGAAGAAGCTCTGATGCGACGAGGGACAGCTTCTGGGCTTGTAGTCTCCGGACTGACCCTCGGATTTTTTATCTACGTTTTGTGGTGGTATTTGACTTTCCCCGAAGACCGTAGACCGCAGTGCCGCTACTACGGCCAAAAAGTCGATCAGTGGTGCCGCTGATGGGTCGCTACTACGACATGTTCATCGGCATCGTGCTCTTGCTCGTCGCGACCTTCTTCGTTTTCTGGTCTTTCGTCCGTCCTTGACAGCTCTTCGCTCGATTCTTACTTCATGCCCACCCTCAACCAAAGGTCATGCCCATGACGCAGCCCGCAACGCCGCCACCCGCTTCGTGGACGCGCGCCGACTACCAAACCGCCATCGTCGCCAAGGTCAAAGAGGAGTTCGAAGACGATCCGACGCAGCCCTTCGACGTCGTCGCCGAGCTCGCCAAGCTCCCCGAGCTCCAAAGACTGGATTTCGATCCGCCGTGGAAGCTCGGAGAGGCGCATCCTGGCGATGCGTCTCTGACCTTCATGGCCTTCTTCACCGGAGAGCTGCCCGGAGACCTTCTCGCGTACGTCTTCCCGGTCTCCGGCGATCCGACTTTGAAGCTCTGGAGGCGCTACACCCTCAATCGAGGAGGCGGCGTCTCGACCGTCGAGGGGATGAGCCGAGAGACCTTCGTCGAGGAAATCGCTCAAGAATGGGCCACTCTGCTGGCGCCCGACGATGAGGAAGAGGAAGAGGAAGAAGTCGAAGCGACTCCTTCTCCCTCTTGAGCTATCCTGGGCCTCCATGAGCACCCGAATCCAAGCGGACTACTTTCTCACCGTCGTGGGTAACCAAACCCAAGCTGCGCTCCACACGCTGATGCAGGCGGTCCCGCTGGAGCTCGATCTGCCTAGGCTCTGGGGCGTCGTTCCTGTCTCGGACGTCACCAGCAACACCACGGCGACGCAAATTCGAAGACGCATCCTCTGCGACTTTGGTCTCGGAACGGCGCCCATCACCGCCAATATGCTGGCGGGCGACGGCAATAGCGGTCCGGTTGCATCACTCAGCCTCGGGGGCACCGCCGGTTTCTTCGCGGCGCCGCCGATCTTGGTCTTCTCACCTCCGCCTGCTCCGGGGCTTTCAGCTTCGGCGGTCCCGATCATGGGTGTCACGCAGGCGCTCGTCGCTCGAGGCGGCCTCGGCTACACGGGCGCCGCAACCGCCAAGCTCGTCGGCGGCAACCTTGCACTGGGCGGTGTGCCGGCGACTCTCGGCGCCATCGCGCTCGGGGGCGGCGGAGCGGTAGCCTCTGTTGCTATCGCAACCGCCGGAAGCGGCTACACCACCTGGCCGCAGATCGTCATCACCGATCCGGCCGCGACCGTTCAAGCGGAAGTCTTCGGCGGTCTTCAGGTCGTCGGTGTCACACTCGCGAGCCCTGGCTCCGAGTACCTCGCGGCGCCGACGATCACGACGACGCCCGTCTTTCCGCTCAATCTTCTGCCGGGGGAGGTCAACGACGCCGCGCTGGCAAATTGGATGACCGGCATCTTCCAAAATCGTCTCCGAACACCCATCAGCTCTTTCTCTCAGTACATATGAAGATGCTCGGAGCAAGCATCTTTATCTATTTGTGCTGCGGGGCCGCGAGCTTCGCGCATAATTACTTCAAGGCGAGAACGATCGTGGATGAAGAGAGGCTGAGAGCAACGCTCCGTCCACTCGCGCTGTTCTGCGCCATTGTCTTTTGGCTCCCGTACATGATCGCGATGCAATTTAGCAACCCGCTCCGCGATTTTGCGATGAAGCAGGCGCAAGAGATGCTCCGCGGGCCGTCGATCGAACCGATGATGCCGGCGATGAAGCTGCCAGAAGCATGCGGTCATCTGAGCTGCAAGAGCTTCGACGGTATTGAGTTTCCGTACACCGAAACCGAGAAATGGCGCGTGCTCTGGTGCGAGAGCTGCGGCGCCCTCTGCATCAAAGGCGATTGGGTGAAACCGAACGATTCGCTCTATTTGCCGATGCCGCCTTGGAGACAGCTATGAGCCTCTGGTTCGTCGACACCAGCCGTCAAGCGCTCATCTACTTCGATCCCGAGCAAGGCGGCATCGGCTTTTCGATCCCTGCGATTGAAAAAGTCGGCTACTGGAAGCCGGAGAAGGGCCTCGACTTGCCGCTTCGAATCGTGCTGCCGCGAATGCCGCAACCACAACAGCTCGTTCAGCCTCCCAATGCCCGACGCCACTGATCCATTTTACCGAGGGCTCGTCTCGAGAAGAGAGGCTCTCGCCAAAAGGAACGCCATGCCCCCCACAGCTCCGATTGACGACGATGATCTGTTCGGCGACGGCCTACCGGATGAAGAGCAGGATGAAACTTCTGCTCTTCCTCCGCCTCCGCCTCAAACGACGACACCAGCCCCGCCGCCGTCGATCCAGCAGCCGCCGCGCAAGAAGCGCCCCTACACGAGGCGTCAACCTCCAGCCAACGTCGCAGCGACGCCGACTGCTCCCGCAGCGCCCGAAGCGGAACCGATTGAAGGGCTCGATCCGCAAGACGCGATGACGACGTGGCCCTGTATCCTTGAAGAGGCACGTGCGAAGGGGATGGGTCCTGAGTATTTCTTGATCCGTATCCAGCGCACGGGCGAGGGCCTGCATCCGACACCGGCAACGTGGCTCGACGCCATCGAAGCATCCATGGTCGCCGGCAACGAGAGCGTAGACGCAGGCCAGATGCTCGTCGACTACGTCACCAACGCGATCCACCTAACGACCAAGGGCCCAGCAAAATATCGGCTCTACACGATCCTCAAAGGCGCTCGAGGCAACTTCACCGGCAGCATGACGATCCGTCTTGGGCACCCTGACGATATTCGTATGCAGCGCCGAGCCAAGGACGAATACTTCTTGGAGCAGCAGCGTATGGGCTTCGGTCAGCCAGGTCGACCGCCGCGCCCGCAGCAACATCAGCAGCCGATGCCGCTGCCGCCGCCTCCTCCTATGCCGCCTCAGCAACCGACTCCGGTGGGAGCTGCGCCTACCGGCTTCGACTTCTTCGACTACGCAACCAAGTACGAGCAGTGGCGCAATATGGTGGCGGCAACCGGAGCCCCGATGCCGCCTCCGGCCCCGGCGCCGCCTCCTCAAGTGATCCATATGCCTCCGCCTACGCCTCTGGGGCCGCGGCTCACGCCCGAAGAAACGCAGCTCATCGAGGAAGCGAAGTTCACGCGCTTTCTCGAAAAGGGCGGCTACGTCAAGGCCGGCGTCGGAGCGCCTGTGCCACCGGCTGCTGCGGCACAAGCAGCTCAGAACCCGGTATCGGCGATCAAGGAGCTTCTCGGCACCTTCAAGGCGATCCAGGGCCTCAAGGGCGAAGTCGGAGAGCTCTTCGGCGTGACCGAGGCCACAGAGGAAGAGCCCGAGAAGCCGGCAGAGCCTGAGGGTCCGAAGTTCGTCAAGATCCCAGGCGTCACTGCGTTCGGTCGCGCGGTGATGTATCCTCAAGATGCAGAAGGGATCGTCGAAAAATTCCAGCAGGCGATCATCGGCAACCCTGAGACGACCATGGACATGGCGCTCAAATTTCTCGGCGGCGCCGCCAAGGCGCTCGACGGCACGAAGTTCGGGCAGCTCCTCGAGCGCGTCATGACGCAACAGGCGAATCCGGCCGCTGCCGAAGCTGCCGCTGCTGCAAAAGCCCAAGGGATGATCGGGACTGGAGCCCCCAACGGTGCACCGATGGTGCGTCGATCGGGCCCTCAAGCCTGAAGATAGACTTCAAGTCAAGCTTCCTGTAGCCTCGGGGGCATGATTCAAGACCGCCGAGACGGCCGTCACGAACCGACGGTCGATGAAGCGGACATCTTGCGTGCTCAGAGGCGCGGAGCGGGTGCTGCTGGTCCGACCGGAGCTACAGGAAGTGGAGCTACGGGATCGACGGGTGCGACCGGTCCTGCGGGTCCTCCTGGCACAGGCCCAACAGGATCGACGGGAGCCACGGGCGCAACCGGTCCCGGCCCCTTGGGCCCAACGGGCGCTACCGGACAAACAGGCAGTAGCGGAAATACTGGGAACACCGGAAGCACCGGAGGAACGGGTCAGACCGGACAAACCGGATCAACTGGAAGCACCGGAAATACCGGAAACACTGGATCGACGGGGGCGACAGGAAATACTGGAAACACGGGCGCTACCGGGCAAACCGGCGTCACAGGGGCTACGGGTCCTGTAGGTACGCTCGCGGGAGACGTGACAGGCTCTCCTGGCGCAAATACGTTTGTACAAGCGACAGGTGCTGGGGCGGCTGGGAGCTACCCGTTCAAGTTTGGCGGAACAACCAAGGTTTCGCTCGACAACTCGGGCACATTTCTAGAGATGTTTTTGGGGGCGCCCGCCGACCCGGCCGTCGTCATCAAAGCCGTCAACGCGGTGGCGGCAGGGGCGTCTGGACAGCCATTCGACATCAATGGAGCGAACGGCGCCGCAGGGGCTGGCGACGGCGGTGCGGGCGGGGGTGAATCTGTTTTAGCTGGCACGGGAGCGGCTGGCGCTGCGGGTTTCAACGGTGGCTCAGGAGGCTTCTTTCAGCTTCAAGCCGGCGGCGGCGGAGCAAAGGGCGCAGGCGGGCAAGATGGGCATGGGGGCATCGCGCAGCTCTTCGCGGGCATTCCTGGCGGCGCTACGCCCGACCAACCGTCAAGCGTGCAGCTCTACTCCGAGACATCGGTCAGTGAAGATTTGCTCGTGGAAGTGGTCAACCTCGGCACTCGTCGCGCCGTGTCGCTCTGCCAGACGGGTGACCACCTAGGCGCTCCTGGCTTGACGGCCACTCAGATGCCGACCAACTCCGGCGACGGAGTCGTGTTCCTATGGGCCGCGCAAGTCAACCCGAGTGCGAACCCATCCGCGGCGGGCTACGTGCTTTATGTCGACAGCGCCACCAAGGCGCTCAAGGGTCGCGGCTCATCGGGCACCGTCGTCACTATCGGAGCGGCGGACCCGCACTGTCCGGTGTGCGGCAACGATTTTATGACCGAGCACCACAACGAGGCGAAGGACGAGTATCTGTCCATCTGCCTCAAATGCTTGGCCGACGAGCTCGGAGAGCGGCCGTACATCTTGCGGAAGCAGCCGAAGCAACCAGAGAGTACGCTTGAGTATCGCGGCAAGAGTAAATCTCAGGAGGCTGCTCTCGAGGCGCGCAAAGCTCGAGTAGCGCCAAAGAAGATCGAGTCGCCGGCCTAGTTTTGAGTTTCGCTTGACGTTCTGATACGTTTGAGGGCGTGAACGCCACCGGCTTCGGGCACTCGGGCTTTTCGCCTTCGCTTCATGCCGAACGCAACGACGGGGTTCGAGTTCACAAGCGGGACTACCCAACGGGCATAGGCGGCCCGAAGCTCTCGCTCGAGAAGATCGCACAGCTCATTCGCGAGGGGATGCACTCGAAGCTCGTCATGGGCTGGGCGATGGACCAGCTTCGATCGTGCGGCCTCGACGGTCGTGACCACAATAGCACCGCTTTTGCGAAGGCGTCTTGTCTCTTGACTGCAATTCGACAGGCAACCGTCTACACGCCGGACCCGCCGATGACAGAGTTCATCAAAAGCGCCGAAGCGATGCTTTGTCTTCGTCCAGGCCTTTGCATTCGAGGGGGCGACTGTGACGACCAAATCGTATTGCTCGGGTCCACGGTCTCTTCGGTCGGCATTCCGGTTCGTGTGATCAAACAAACCTTCGGAGCCGGCGATCAAGAGCATGTTCTTGTCGAAGCTCAAGGCGACGATGGGTCTTGGTTTCCGATGGACCCGTCGACCAATATGCCGTGCGGTCAGAAGCAACAGGCGAGCTACGAATTTCGTATGGACCCGAACAACCCCTCGATGATCGGGCTCAAGGGGGCGCCAGAAGCGCAGTTTATTGTGATCGGAAACCCCAAAGGCTTCGGTCTCGCGCCATCGGGTGCCAACCTGCCGAGCAGTGTCGTCGTCTCGGGGCCGTACGCAGCGGCGTCGAGCGATTTGCAGAATCAGATCCTGACGCCGATGCAGGCCGGTGACATCTACTACAACTCTGGAGAGTATTCTTCGGCGGTCGCGAGCTACCAAGCGGCCGGAGCCGCCGGAGCGACTTCGGTCGGCCCGGAGATCGATTTGGCCGGTGCGGCGAATGTCACGCAGCCGCTCACGCAGCAGGCTTGGCAGATCAACGGAGCACTTGCAGCGCTCCAAGGAGCGGATCAGACGACTGCCGACTTGGCTCGATCTGAGGCTGTCCAGATGCTCTCGCTCTATCAACAAGCGATGGCTGCGGGAGCTTCAGCTCTTGCAGGCGGCGGCGTGCCGTCGGCTGGCTCGATGACGCTCAATCAGGCGTGGGGGCTGGCGATCGGCAGCGGC
>Ga0209421_1000006_pt1 | contig 30306 bp, 47 predicted proteins | sample BlaSpr_A8_OM2_O2_FD_187977 | JGI IMG/M metagenome (GOLD analysis project Ga0209421, IMG submission 187977) | Forest soil microbial communities from Thunder Bay, Ontario, Canada - Black Spruce, Ontario site 2_A8_OM2_O2 (SPAdes) (version 2) | ecosystem: Environmental > Terrestrial > Soil > Boreal... | reverse complement strand
GATCGGAGAGAGCATCGGCATCAAGAAGGTCGACGAGGACAAGCGTCGAACGCCCGAGGAGACACGACGCTACTATGCCGAGACGCCACTTTCCACACTTATTCCCTACAACAAGGTCGACTGTGAGATCTTGTGGAAGGCGGTGCAGAAGTTCGAGGAGGAAGTCGTGGCGCTCGGCGGTCAGCTCCAGCAGACGATAGCGTCTACCGCCATGAACCTCTTCCGTCGGGCCTACTTGAAGCAGACCATCCACACGTCCGAGGTGGGCAACCGCATCGCGATGAAGAGCTACTATGCGTCAAGGGTCGAGGTCCACGAGCGCTATGTCGATGTCTTCAACATCTTCGACATCAACTCGTCGTTTCCCTACTCGATGACGTTTCCTCTGCCGGGAAACCTCATGGGCATGAGCACGAGGTTGCCCGACGAGGATTCCGACGACTGCCTCTATGTCGCCGACGTGACCATCGAGGTGCCGGACATGCCGGTGCCGCCTCTGCCGTTTCGCACACCCGAGGACAGTCGCGTGTTTTTTCCGACGGGTAGGTGGCGATCTTGGTTCACGTCGACGGACATTCGGCTCGCTCTGCGCGAGGGGTGCATGATCCACAAGGTTCACGAGTGCTACCAGTACGAGCCGTTTCTCGACTTTGCCCGGTACGCTCAGGAGATCTATGCGCTTAGACTTGCGAGCAAGACGTCGTTCCGGAAGCTCCTGCTCAAGTATTTGCTCAACAGTCTCTACGGCAAGGCGGCCGAGTCGCTGCTCAAGCAAGAAATGCTCATCAACCCGTCCGAGGAAGAGCTCGATCGTGAAAAACTCCAGATGCTCCAGCCGGGGGTGTGGCTCCAGGAGAAGGAGGTGGCGATCTCTCACCGCCACGTTATCGTGTCGAGTATCATCACGGCGCTCTCGCGTCGACACCTCTTCGACTATGCGAAGATGTGCACCGAGCAGGAGAAGCCTATGCTGTACTGCGATACGGACAGTGTTGCAACGCGTGCGACGTTGCCCACGGGCGACAAGCTCGGACAGCTCAAGCTGGAGAAGAAGATGAGCTGGGCCGAGTTCGTGGCGCCCAAGATCTACCGCGGTGAGGGCGAGGAATTGAAAGATGGTCTGTGGAAGAAGGTCAAACTGGCCAAGGCTAAGGGGTTCTCGCTCGGGAAGTTCGAGGATCAGCTTGAGATCTTGGGTCGTGTCATTGACGGAGAGCAGATCGGCGTGCAGACCATGGTTCGCATGCGCGAGCTCTACCGGTCGATTGGAGATGGGCCAATAGAGACGGCGCCCTACGAGCAGCTCGTCATCAAGGCGCTTACGCAGAGGATGCTCTCGAAGAGATACGCCTACCCTGACGGTAAGACGCGGGCTTGGACCGTGGCCGAGATCACGTCGGGCGACTTCCAGGCCAAGGGGTTTGACTTCGATGAGAAATTCCTGGAAACTCTTGACACCACTACCAGGGCCATGTTGGCCTCCGCTGTCTGACATTGTTGATGACCACCAAACCGCGCACTCTCGACGACCTCCTCACCGCCTACGAGCGGCTCGTCATCATGGAGACGCTCAGTCGCAACAGCTGGAACCGTCGCCGGGCGGCCGAAGCCCTCCACGTCTCGCGCCGGCGCCTCATGTACCGGCTCAAGGCCTTACACGTCGACCTCGGGGCGATCCCCAGGGATAAGTCAGGTCCCACCAAAAAAGTGGTACCCCTTGAAGGTCAGGTGCCACGGTGATTATCGTTGTGGGCGTCCTGGGACTCGTTACTGGGCTCTACCTCGGGTACCGGATGGGACACCAGATAGGTCACGATCGTGGCTTGGACGATGCTTGCCGGATCGGACGAACACTGGATAGGCAGGGGCCGCAGACCCAAGGGCCGCAGACCCCAGGGTCGCAGACCCAAGGGTCGCAGACCCAGGGACCATTTTATGACCATGACGAAGCGTGACGGTGTGGGTGAGCAGCTTGAACTCGGGGCGACGGCAAAGGGGTCAGTAAAGGGGTCAGTGACCCAGCCTCGCGATGCGTGGGTGGACATGATCGAGAAGGAGTTCGGTCTCATACTGATGCCTCTCATCGACAAGTCTTATTCGGTCACGATGTGCAGAGAAGTTGCGACGAGGTTGGCCGTGCTTGCGGCAAAGCGAGCTCGGGCAGCGTCGGCGCTTTCTGAGATGGTGGTTAGGTGTGCCGGGTGTGACACCGAGGTCGACGTCAAGTCAGGGATCAGCCTGTGTGGCCGGTGTGGTGAGGGTTTCAGGTCGGCCGGATCTGACGGTTGATTGTAAGTGATTAAAGTCTGTTGACAGACGTCTCGTGGTGTGAGCATACTTGTTCCGTGGAACAGCGCCAAGGAGGATGAAGATGGAACAGACGAGCGTCAGCGAGATCCCGGAGCCCATGTTCAGGTACCATTGTCGAGGTTGTTCGACGGTGATGTTGGCTCCCAGGGGTCAGAAGGTCGTCATCTGCGGGAGGTGTGGGGAAGAAGTCGGCGACACGACGTTTGCACTCGATGAGTGTCGGCGCAGTTTGGCCGGCCGTCTGGAGTTGTTGCAGACTCGTCAGGGTTTCGAGGACTACGCGCGGGCCGACGCCGAGGTGACGGTTCACCTGGTTAAGATGTCCAAGGAGCTCGCGCTCGCGACCCTCTACCAGGAGGTCAAGTAGCCATGCTTTTCAGGGTCGTCGACATCGAAACGGTGCCTGATCTGACTGTCTGGACACCAGGTTCCTTGAAGTGGTCACTCAGACCGCGGCGACAGGAGCCAGGACCTGTGTATTTCAAGCACGCCGATCCTGAGTTCGTGTGTGAAGAGCCGTTTCCACCGCCCCAGGCCAACCGTGTCGTCGCTCTCGCCTGGTGCGATGTGGAGATGCGGGACACGCCGGTCAAAGAGGTGGGAGACGTCTCGGTCAAGTCTTACGAGTTCGTAGAGTGCCACTCGAACTGCGATTATTTGTCGCTCGCCCACGAGCGGAACATCATTCGCGAGTTCGGTGTGGTCATGGAGACGAACCCTGCGACGCTCGTTACATGGAACGGGCGTGGGTTCGACTTGCCCGTGCTCGCCATGCGGGCTTTTCACTGGGGCGTGCCCTGGGGGTGGTACTACGACAACAAGGACTATCGCTACAGGTACTCAGATGTGGGCCACGTCGACCTCATGGATTTCATTTCGGACTACGGTGCTGCTCGCCACATGAAGCTCGACGACGTCGCGCACCTGATCGGCTTGCCGGGCAAGGCGGCTTCGGATGGTTTCGACGGTTCGCAAGTGGCGGTGATCGTGGAGTGGGGGCAGACCAGGAAGAGTAGGATAGGTAGGAACAAGATCGCACGCTATTGCCTGCAAGACGTCCTCCAGACCGCGCTCATCTTCCTGCGCACGAGGTACCACCTGGGGATCTTGGACGCCGAGGGCTATGAGCGGTCGCTTGGGACCTTTTCAGGGTCGAAGAAAGTGAAGGAGGCTATCACCGTGGACTGGGCGCGAGCGTCTCTGGAAGGCTTGAAATGATGAACAGGTCGGGCGTGTTTTTGGCTGTACTGGCGGCAGCGATGGCCGCCCTGGGGATCTCGTTTGGAGCCCCGAAACCTGTCGTCGCGTTCGACGCTTTAGTCTTCGTCGGCGCTGTTGTCTACATTCACTGGCAACTCAGGAAGCCACGATGACCTGGATCAAAAACACACCTACACCTTCGATTCGGGTCGCCAAGGGTCTCTTCTTCCCCGCGGCCGAGTTCGCGACTGAGGTCGTTGCGTCGCTCGCCAACAGAGGTGGGGGCAAGTCCAACGGTGCAGCCGTGATCGTCGAGGGACTTTTGCGCGCCGAGATCCCAGTTGTCGTCATCGACTACGTGGGCATTTGGCCCTCGCTCAGGCTCAAGGCAGACGGCAAGACACCTTCCGAGTTTGCGATTCCCGTGCTCGGTGGTCCGCACGGAGACATTCCGCTTTCACCCTCGGCCGGCGCCGTGGTCGCCGAGGCCCTTGCCGAGGGACACTCGTCGGCCGTGCTCGACGTCAGCGCGTTTTCCAAGGCCGATCGCTGCCGGTTTGCGACCGACTTTGCCGAGGCCTTCTTTCGAGCCAAGAAGAAGCACCCAGGACCCGTACAGCTGGTTCTAGAAGAAGCACAGAGTTACGTGCCCCAGCGGATCTTCCACGGTATGGAGCGCATGGTCGGAGCGTTCACCGAGATCGCCGAGGTAGGTCGAAACTACGGCATCGGCCTTCACCTCATTTCGCAGAGGCCGCAGAAGATCGACAAGGATGTGCTCAACCTGGCCGACACGTTGTTCGTCTACCGGACCATCGGCGTTCTCGAACGAAAAGCGATCTCCGAGTGGGTGCAGGAGAAAGACGCTCCGGGCAGAGCCAACGTCCACGACGAGTTGCCTGGACTCAACCGTGGGCAGGCCGTGGTGTGGTCGCCGTCGCGAGACATCTACGGGAAGTTTCAAGTCGAGAAGAAGAGCACCTACGACGCCGGGGCAACCCCACTACAAGCGCGCGTTGCCATGAAGCCGAAACCCATCGACCTTGGGGTTTTGAAGGTCGCCATGGAGAAGGTGGTAGAGGAGGTCAAGGCGAGCGACCCGGTGGCACTACGCGCGGAGGTCGCGCGCTTGCGTCGCGATCTTGAAGCGGCGAGGAAGACAGTGGTTCCTGTGAAGACATCGAGTATCGATGAGGTCTTGTTTTACGATGAGCTGGTTTCTGCCTCGGTGATTTTTGAAAGGATCGAGGAGAAGATCGGTGCCTTTTGCATGAAGATCGCCGAAGACGCCGGTACTTTGTCAGCCGAGTTGAAGAGTGCTGTGTGTGGGGCGCGAAACACACTTGTCGGCTTGTCGGATAAGTTGCGAAAGATCGATCCGAAGGTGACGGCGCTTGCGGGGATGTCTTTCCGTACGATTTTGCACCCTAAGATGTCGGTCAATGGGTATCCAGTCGGTAAACCGAAGGAGAAAAGGGTTGCAGACTCAATCGCAGAGTCTTGCAAATTGTCGAGGTGTGCGCAGGCCCTCGTCACAACCCTCGCGCGCCGGAAGACGGCGAGCGCGTCGCAGCTTGCGGTGCTCTCCGGTTACAGTCGGAAGTCGAGCGGGTTTAGCACGGCGGTGCGTGAGCTCAAGGATTTCGGCTTCATGACCGGGACGGGTAGCAGGTACGAGGTCACGGTGGCCGGACGGCAGTACACGGGCGACGTGGGACCGCTTCCCGTGGGCAAGGGGCTTCTCGACTACTGGAAGAATCGCCTGGGGCGTTGTGAGGCAACATTGCTCCAATGGATCTACGACTCAGGTCCGATCTCGCGTGAAGATCTCGCCGAGAAGTCTGGATACAGTGTCAAGAGCAGCGGTTTCAATGGAGCTGTTTCCACGCTGTTTTCACTTGGACTTGTTCTCATTCGCGCGGAACATCGTTATAGTGCCAGGTTAGTTTCTATCTCACCTGATTTCTTGGAGGGTGATCGACCATGACCAATTTACCCGACCTCCTTGTGACGAGCCCCGAGATGTCGGGCGCTGATGTCACCCTCGTGCAGCAGCGCCTCGTCGCCTTGGGTTTCACCGTGGGGGTCGTTGACGGGGTCTACGGTGCCGCCACGGCTGCGGCCGTGAGGTTGTTCCAGGCGGCGAAGGGTCTTGTCGCCGACGGTGTGGTGGGTGCTCTTACCCGAGCCGCTCTTTTTGGTACTCCAGCCACCACTCCGACTCCTGCTCCCATAATTGTTCCCCTAATACAAGATCCTTTTCTCGCTCAAGTGATCCTCGTGGCGACCGCCGAGAACGGAGTTCGCGAAGACCCCAAGATGGGCCAGAACCGCGGGATCCGCGTCGACCAGTACATTCGGGCGACCGGGCTCGACCCCGCGGCCAATCCTCCGCACGGGTACCCCTGGTGTGCGTGCTTCGTCTACTGGTGCTTTGTCACGGCGGCAGACAAGCTTCTGTCCTCAAACCCGTGCGCGCGCACGGCGAGCGTGCTCTCTCACTGGGGCAAGACCCGAGGCAGGAAGATCTTGGCGACCGATGCCCACGAAGATCACTCCTTGGTTCATCCCGGCATGGTTTTTTGCAAATCAGACGATGCACATTCACACACGGGTATCGTCGTCAGTACCACGGATGAGGGCATCGTCACCGTGGAGGGCAACACCAACCAGGCCGGCAGTCGCGAGGGCGACTCCGTGGTCGCGGGTAAGATCAGACCCTGGGAATACGTTCAGTTGGGCTTTATCGACTACGTGGGTATGAGTAGCCTTCTTCGTCCTTGACAGTCGACCTGTGTTGCCATAACCATGTGTGTGATAGATCCGCGCTACAAGCGAACCACCCCCGGAGGACCGAATGAGCAAGAGAACCAAGAAGGGTCAAGGGTCGCAGACCCAAGGGTCGCAGACCCAAGGGTCGCAGACCCAAGGGTCGCAGACCCAAAGGCCCGAAAATCACAAACCCGAGAAAAACCACAAGTCGGCAGTCTCCAAGATAGACTTGAGAACGGCGCCCCCCGTGCAGCGTATGCGGCTCGTGCTCGGTAAGCTGTTCGAGGGTGTCGGTTCACACCTGACCAAGTTGTCTGACTGGGCCGAGAAGAACCCTGCTGCCCAGAAGGCTTACGCTGTCTTGCTCCAGATCGCGGACTTGTCCATCGAGTTCGACACGGAGATGGTCGAGTTTGAGAAGACAGGGTGGTCGCCGCCTCGGAAGAGCTACACGGCCAAGACCAACGAAGGCGATCGTGTAGCTGTCCTCGAAGACATGCGTGATTCGTGTGCCGAGCTCATGGATCCGAAGCTCATGGGCGATCTCCTGGTCGTCAAGAAGTATCCGGGCAACAAGGGGGGCGGGCTCGTTGTCGAGGCCAAGGACGGCAGCAAGATGAAGGTCTCGATCTCCCACGTGGTCAAGTTGTCCTCGGCCGTGTAGGTTGGTTCCATGCTTATCCGGTTCACACACTCCACTAATTCGATGAGGATTTGACCGTGTGCATGGATGACGATTTCTCAGGAACTATGTGCATCGACCATTTTTCACCTAGCGAACTGGCTGCGTACCATTCATGGCACTCACGACGGTTCCATCCAAAACCACGTAATCACGATGGTTGTCCTCGGTGTGGAAGCCCACAACCACATTTGCACCCCTCGGCGCAAGCGGGAGGGGAGGTTTCTCTTTGCGAACACGAGTTCCATTTGCGGGAGACTCCAGAAAACACCTCCGAAGCAATTGCCGAGCTTCGGGAAATGCTCACAAAACTGGGCTCAAGGGCGTCAACCGGATAGGCATGGTTGGTTCAAGTGGCCAAGAGGCCTAAGACAATACGCGACGCCGAGACTGCGCCCGAGTTCCGGGAGGCTGTGGTTTCGAGGTGGCGCCAGATCATCCAGCGCCACTTCACGAGAGACGTGAAGCCGGAGATCTCTCGGGTCTCTGACCCTCGGGTCTCTGACCTTCCATCCTCCAGGTGTTTCGAGGGTCGCGACAGGTTTTCTGGCGGTCTCGGGCGAGGACGATTTAATGAAGATGACGACGACGATGAAGACTGAGGGAGGTATGTCTTGAAACTGTTCGTGCGCAACATTGCCTTCGAGGCGACTCCAGCCGACCTCCAGGTTCTCATGAGCTCTCGTGGGTACGGTCCCACGGAGGTCAAGATCATGACCAGCCCCGAGGATGGGAGATCTCGCGGATTTGGTTTCGTGACCTTCACGAGTGCTTCAGTCTACGAGGCGGCTTTGCGCGAGCTTGACGGGTTGGAGTTTATGGGGAGATTTCTTCGTACGGAGCCGGCTCGCGACAAGCCGAGTGGTCAACGTCGAAGTTCCGATCGCGGCAGACCCTCGGGGCCACAGAGACGTCGCACGGTTCGTAGGCCCACGTGGGAGGACGTCTGATGGAGTTTTCTCGACTGGTTCGTGGAACTTGCTGTTTTTGTGGGAACGATGACATGGTTATCTATGGAGCGGCTGGACAAGAGCGCCGCGTGAGGGAACCGGTCGGCGTCTGCGATTCGTTGCTTGCCATCGCCGCCCCCTCCTCGCCGGCTGTTTTGGGTTTAGGGGAGCCGGTCGGTTTCTGTGATGTTTGTTCGTATGCTCTCCGTCACGCATGGCAAAAGGCCCAGGGTGAGAGGATCGTCGCCGTCTCGCCACACCTCGTGCGCACCTACGTGCTTGTGCCACGCCTCAAGAAGAACCGAGAACCGTCTGACATTACTGGCTACGACTTCTTGGTCGGCATGGACGATCGCATTCCTTTTTTCGACCACGTCAAGCCGGGCGAGCTGCTCGCGCGCCTCAGTAAAGGGTATGGTGTGGCCACGTGGGAAGAGACAACGCGAAAGTGCTATCTCGGCTACGATGGTCGCGCCGATTTTTCCGAGGTGGTCTTGGCCTGGTCGTGGGGTAAGGAGATCCGTTCGCCCCACAAGAACACCTTTTCCGACTTCGAGCATCTCCTTGCCGTTCCGAGCGCGGATGCTGGTTTTTACCTCGGGGTGAAGGCCGCCTTCGAGGCGCTTCTCTGGCGCGCGGAGGTCGAGGGTGATGATGGGCCTCTGACCCTAGGGCCTCTGACCCTTTGTGTACCTTTGCGCGAGTCGGCCATGCGGTACTTAGCTGCGCAAAGAGGGTCAGAGACCCGAGGGTCAGAGACCCGAGGAGAGACGGGCGACGACGAAGAGGCCGATTCTTCCATGGTCGAGATCTACCGCTCGGCCATGTCACCCGAGGAGATCCGCGTGGTTGGGCTCATTACTCGGGAATCTTCAACCCAGGTCACAGCCTCTCGGGTCTCTGACCCTCGGGTCTCTGACCCTCGGGTCTCTGACCCTCGGGCTGTAGATTCTCAGGTTGAAGATCTTGAACAGGGCAGCTTGGAAGCTACCGAGAAAGTGGAGGGGGTTGTGATCCCGGAGACCACGACTCCAACACCAACTCTTCGACCGTCCGAATCGATCGCTCCGGGGTATGCGAGGGTGCCATCCAAGATCCGAACGCCTTGAGGAGGGTCGCGACAGGTTTTCTGGCGGTCTCGGGCGAGGACGATTTAATGAAGATGACGACGATGAAGACTGAGGAGGGTAACCATGACCGAGGAGAAAACGCGCAGTCTTGAGGAGCTTCTTGAGCTTGCGAAGACGGTTGAGATGACCGAGGAGCAAAAGGAAGAGCAGCGTCGCGACTGGGTCTACGGCAACACGAAGTTGTCGAACCCTGCCATCACGAGAGAGCTTGTCGACGAGGTAGCGGACAAGATGCCGAGTTGTACAACGCGGATTGCAAACACCCTAGTTTCACGGACGTAGCATTCGTCGGAGGAGTTTAGGTGCATGAACCGGATAGGCATGGAAGGGTTGTTCATATGTCTCTAGACAAAGTAGTTCGCACGGTTTCTTTGCCTGAACATCCCAAGGACGTTCCCTCGGTGTCCTTGCACGTCTTGGCCAAGAACGCCGAGAGCGTGTTCGGGCGTCTGCTCGATAATGTCGGACACTTTGTACAAGAAGTGAGGATCGTTCTCAACGATACGACGGACGCGAGTGAGAAGGTGGTTCGAGCGAGGATGGTCAAGTGGCCCAAGGTGCCGCTTGACATCCAGCACGTGACGAGTGTGTCGCATTCGAAGTTCTACTTCATGGACGTTCCCGAGGCTTACGAGGTAGGACCATCTTTGAATGGCGAGAAGTTCGAGGGACCGTTTACGAACGCTCCGCTTCTCTGCGACTGGGCGGGTGTGCGCAATCTCGGTTGGGAGTCGAACTGCGAGTGGCGCTTGTTTCTCGACTCCGACGACCTCGTTGCCGACCCTCACACGCTGCCGGGGTTGCTCACGATCTTGTCCGATATGCGTGTCGACGTCGCGGCCACGAAGTATGCATATGGTGGTGGGGTAGGGATCTCCAAGTCAAGTTCGGTGTCGTACCGAGAGCGCTTGGTGCGCAATACTCCCAACATCGAGTGGGAGGGAGCGACCCACGAGGTCTTGACCGGCGGCCTGCGCTGTGTCCTCGTTGAAGATCGCTTCTCGGTCACTGACATGAAGGATAACTGGGGTAAGGGAGTTCGCGTGCCAGGTCGGTGCTTCAAGGTACTCTACCGGGAAGCGCGGCTTGCCGACTGGAAAGTGCCCGCGAGAAACCTTGCGTATCTCGTCCAGGAGTGCCCTTCCATGATGCCCGTCGAGTGGGTAAAAGACAGCCTTTTGCCAGCCTACGTTGCCGTTTGCGTGCACGCCGAGGAGAAGGCGTGGGTGCTCTCGATGGTGGGTGAGATGTACGAAGCTCGCGGGCAGCACGTGGAGGCGGTGCTGTGCTACGAAGAGGCCGTGGAGGCGTACTCTTCCGCCAAGACAGCCTTTCGCCTGTGTCGCGTGTTCTTTTTGATGGAGAGGTGGAAAGATTGTATTGACGCCTACGAGCTCGGGTTGAAGTTCGGTAGGATGGGACAGTCACAGGTGCTCGATCTCGGTCCCGTGTACGAGGACGCGAGCAAGATCTTGGTGGCCGAGGCCCACTACCAGCTCGGCAACCACGAGGAGGCGAGATCTTTTGCCGAACAGATTGCCAAGCTTTTTCCAAAGTCGGCGGCGGTGGCGGCGCTTAGGGATAGGATAAGAACTGTTCACCCGAAGTAGTCAGAAAGTTAAGTTGACTTTTTATAGTCAAAGAAGGAGACTGTGACTTCTAATGGTCGATAAAGTGCATTCGGACGTTGGTTCACAGACTCAGATCCCAGTCGTCGATAGACTATGGCCGGGCACCTTCATCGTGTTCGAGGGTGGTGACATCTGCGGCAAGACGACCCAGGTGGAGATGCTCGTGGAAAAGCTCACTCTACTCGGGATCCCAACCACCAAGATTTCGTTTCCGCGTTACGGCGAGGCGACGGGTCAGGCCATCAGTCGTCACCTTCGCGGGGAGACGTGGGTTACCGACTCGGGGGAATACGAGTACGATAGGGGAGCGGTCAAGGTTTTGCGAGCCTCTGACGACGCTCTCTTCTTCCAGGCTCTCCAAACCTTGGACAAGTACGAAGAGGCTGCCAACATTTTGAAGATCCTTAGGTCGGGCGGTGTCGTCGTGTCGAGCAGGTGGTACCAGTCGGCGGAGATCTACGGAGCCGACGATGGACTTAGCGCGATGATGCTCAGGCGGGCGCATGCGTGTCTGCCCAGGGCTGACGTGAACATCCTTTTGCATTTTTCTTCGGAGGCCTCGCTCGCGTTGCGACCCACTTTGCGCGACAGGTTCGAGAGGGACAAGGCCAAGCAGGATCGAGTAAGACGACGCTACCTTGCCATGTGGGAGGACAAGGCGAGAGCGACCTTTGTGGACGGCTGTGGGCATCATTGGCCCATCGTCTACTGTGAAGGTAAGGGTCGCAGACCCAAGTCGACCGAAGAAGTTCACGACGAGGTTTGGGACCTCGTGCTCCGTGCGCCGGGTCTAGCCACGCAGGTTGCGGCGGCGCTCAATGAATCAAGGAGGACGTGGTGAAAACGCCCTCGAAGGTGAGATGTTTGCATTGTCAAACGCTATTGCCTCCAACCTCCCTCTTCAACGGTTCGTTCTGCGAGGGCTGCCTGGAACTTAAACACGATGAGGTGCTCGCGGGCTACCACTCGTACCACCTTGGAGGCGCTCGCCGATGCGAGATCCCTGGTTGTAAGAACCACACGGACGAAGGTTGCTTTGTGGGACAGTTCTGTTCGCCTTGCTACAACTACATCGTCGGCAAGAGTGTGGGCAGCGAGTGGAACTGGTCGCAAGCCTATCACAACGAACTTGTGAAGGCTAACTTCAGAACCTTGGCTGGCATGAGTTCTGTCTACGGAAAGTTTGGGGTGTGATCCCGTGGCCAAGATCGTCTTCTGGCTCGGCCCGGCCCTCGAACAGTGGGACTTCGCGACCGCTCTTGAGACCGGGATCGGTGGGTCGGAGACCGCGGCGATCCACCTGGCGCAAGAACTCGTGAAGCTCGGGCACGAGGTCGACGTCTACGGCGACTTTGAATCGGAGAAGGTGTGGAGTTCGTTGGTCACTCTCGTCATGATGACAGGTCTCCGTATGACCGACAACGACGTCTTGCGCACGATCCCTTACCATAAGTGGATTCCCCGCCAACCCTGCGACCTCTTCATCTCGTCGAGGCAACCCGAGGCCAGGCGCCACTGCCTACCCCACTGCGAGAAAGCCTGGCTCTGGGTCCACGATCTCCACTGCGGTCCCGACTGGGACAACCTCATCGGCACCGACTACGACAAGGTGCTTTGCCTGTCGAACTTCGCGCGAGAGCAGTTCCTCCGGTACTACCCGAGCGTGGACGAAGCCAAGGTGGTCAAAACCAGTAATGCCGTCGATCTTTCCCTGTTTGCAGGGACCACAGGTCAAAAGCCAGGAAAGCAACACATTGACTATCAAAGTGGGCGTTCTCCACTGTGCTTGACCTACTCGTCGTCGCCAGATCGCGGCCTCGATAAGCTCCTCGACCTGTGGCCGAAGATCCGCACGTACGCACCGTCGGCGCCACCTTCGCAGCTCCACGTCTACTACGGCATGGACAGCTGGCTCAAGGCCGCCGAACGGCACGGGAACACGGCCGAGATGATCCGCATTGCTCGCTTGACTACCAGGCTCGCGGAGACCGCGGGTGTCTACTATCATGGTCGTGTCGGGCAAGCGGAAGTAGCTCGGTCGTATTTGCAATCGCAACTGTGGCTTTTTCCCACTGATTTCTTGGAGACTTCCTGCATAACCGCCATGGAGGCGCAGGCCGCGGGGTGCAAGATCGTCGCGACGAAGTGTGGGGCCTTGCCCGAGACGACGTCTAGCGCTTGTCCCTACCTCGTGGATGGTCCGACGAGCTCTCCTGACTACGATGAAAGGTTCCTGGCGGCCGTGTGGGAGGCTTTATCGTCCGACGAAGTTGTGGTACCCAAGGTGCCGACCTGGGGCGAGGTCGCCGCACAGTGGGACGCGTGGATCAAGGAAAAGTGATGACGTACAAGAAATTGGCGACCAAGTTTTTGAGTCCTGACGATCTGGAGAAGGCGATAGCAGAGTTCTCCGACAAGGCAGAAGCCAGCGCAGGAGGCGTCTTCGTTGGTCGCGGTAGCGTGCGACAGAGCAAGGAGGACTCTTGAAGAACCGTCTGGCCGTCAACATGCTGGTCTTGAACGGTGCGACCGTGCTCCGTCGCTGCCTTGTTCCTCTCAAGGGCATCATCGACGAGCTCGTGGTCGTCGACTCGGGGTCGACAGACGATACGCAGAACGTACTCGAAAATTTGGCTTCCGAGATGAAGCTCGATCGCTTCTACTACGAACGCATACATCCCTATTCCCAGTGTTTCGTCACCGACGAAGCGGAAACCTGGAAGATGGAGATCCCTGGACCTTTCACGGGCGGCAGGCTGCTCAAAGACTGGGCGGCAGCACGCAACCGAGCACTCGACCACACCCACGCCGACTACGTGCTCAAACTCGACGCGGACGACGAACCGATTTCACCACCCGAGAACTGGTTGCGCACGGTCGACCATCTCGATGCGAACTCCAAGCTGTCGTTCGTGGCTGCCCCCTACGAAGTCTTTGACGGACGAGGAAAGATCTCGTGGCTCTCCATGTACGATCGCCTGTGGCGGAGGGTACCGACAGGTGGTGGTACACCCGTGCGCTGGGACATGGTCTGTCACGAGTACCTCACCGGCAAGACGAGTGCAAATACCCTTTGCACGGTCCAAGGCCTGCGTGTGCGCGACTGGCGAGACTCTCCGGGAGTGGGAGTGCGCATCCCACACAGGAATCTCAAGGTGTTGCTCTGGGACCACGAGAACAATCATCATCCTGGTGACAGCCACAGTGAGGCTACGAGGCTCTTCACACTGGCCCACGAGGCGGCAGAGATCTTTCCCATGTTCGCGATTGACTTGCTTGAGACCGTGACCTCGATGATCGGGGAGGACATGGGTATGCTGTCGGACTGCTTCTACCATCACGCTCGGGCAGAAGAAGCTTTGGGCAACGTAGGATCGGCAATCGCGCTCTACGAAAAAGCTGATGTAATTTCACCCCACGTTCAGGCCCTCTTGCGTGAGTACGCAATGATAGTGCGGGCGGGAAAGCAAGACGGTGAGCATCCCAAAGAAGATCTGCGACCCGAGGGTCAAAGGCCCGAAGTCGCGACAAGTCCACGGTTGTGCAGGTTGCGCGAGAAGATCCTCGCGCGCGTGGGAGCAGATCCCGCGGGGCCGGTGCCGTTTAACTGCGACCTCAAACTTGTCGCGATGGTGAGGGAGAATTCATGAGGAAGCGCGAGACCGTAGGCGGGATCGGGTATCAGGGTAAGAAGATGCCAGCTTCGGTCCTCGCTCGCAGCCTTCGGATCACCGCGCTTTTGCCGATGGTCTCTGCCATGAGGCACTCCAAGAATTCTGCGGCCGCCACCTGTTCGACTGTCTTGCAGGAGGCGATCCGCGACCTCGAACGAGTGAACGACATCGAAATGTGCTGCTCCCAGTATAACGACGACCTGCTACGACCTTTGCTAGGACCGGCGGAAGAGTTCTTTGACCGACTGAACGCAATCTTGTCGGAGGTGTGAGTTGAAAAACGTCGTCACGGTGATCTGTCCCGCTTGTTTAGCCCACGTCGTTGTCGACCCGATGATCGACTTCAATCATGGTCCAGGTCTCGACCACCTCGTCTCGTTTGAGTGTCCTAATTACGTTTGTAAGAATCACGTGAAAGTGAAGCTCGTTTACACCGAGGCTGCGTGGAAGCGCGTACTGGGTGATTGAACCTCAGGAGTAAAACATGAAGGCCGAAGACCTGTACGATGAGATTCGCAGGAAGCTTGAAACCATTCCCCCTTTTGAAGGGAGCGTCAAACGAGTTTTCGTGGACGTGAACGTAATTGAGGCTGGTGAGGGTATCGACCTGTGCTGGAATATAGTCGTCTATCCGGCAGAGGATAACATCCATGGACATGGAATTGCTGGGCAAGACTCTTGGCATGGAAATACTGTTGCACGGGCAAGCATCGACACTTTACACTTGTATGACGTGGCCAAGACACCCCGTGAAGTTCTCCTGGGAGCGATCCAAGACTACGCCGAAGAGTGGAAGTCGGGTCGAAGTCCCGTGGGTTCGCCCGCAAAGGTTGCTCTTTATCAGGCTCTCGACAAGTACGATTTCGCGGCGCTGGAAAAGGTGAACGTGTTTGCTCGCGAGCTTGGCGATCTCAAAAAGAAGGGTATCGTCGTGCGCGAACGCCTGCCCGATACTCGCGAGAGTATTACACGAAAGTTCGAGATCGCTCGACCAGGACACCGAAACGGCGACCTCAGCATGTACGTCACGGTCGGCCTCTACCCAGACGGTCGTCCGGGGGAGATCTTCATTCGGGCGGATCGCACCGGCAGCTTCGCCAGTGGCGCCCTCGATGCCGTGGCCATGGTTTTGTCCGTGGCCTGGCAGTATGGGGTGCCGTTTGCGCCCACCGTGGCCAAGCTGCGCGGGATGCGCTTCGAGCCCCAGGGCGCCACGGGCGACCCCAAGTACGGCCTCGTGAAGAGCCCGCTCGATTACGTGGCGAAGTGGCTGCTCGACAGGTTCGTCAAAACCGAGGATCCTGGAAAGTAGTCATGATCCCCAAGATTGTTCACCACATCTGGCTCGGCAAAGCGTCCATGCACCCCCTCATGGTGAAGTGGCGGAGCGACTTTGCGAGGCTCAATCCAGACTGGAGGTTCCTTCTGTGGCGAGAGGTGACCATGGGGAACAGAGTCATCCTCAGGACAGAAGATGATGGACATTCGGTAAGCTTTGTTCTTGGCCTTCCTGATGAGCACCATGCTCTCCTTGCTCGTTCCCTCCACCTGTCGCAGCAGTCGAATGTGTGGCGCTACCATATCATCAACGAGTTCGGAGGGATCTACTCGGACACCGACGTCGAGCCGATCTTGCCTCTCGGGGACACTTTCGATCGTATCAAAGCCGCGGTGAGCGTGGGCCGAGGCACGGGCGTCTTCGAGTGTGGTCTCTTCGCGAGCGAGCCAGGGAGTGCGTTCACGAGAGATCTCGTCGAGAGTCTCCTTCTGCGCGACGCAACCGTCCACGGCTCCATGGGTCCGCGCCACCTCACGGAGGTTGCACGCAGACACCTTGACGAGGTGACCGTTTTGCCCGAGATGGAGTTCTTGTTCGAGTATCCAAACCCGTGGCAGGAGGGATTGCAGAGAGCGGGGGTTGTTCTCGCGGGAAAGAGGTCAGAGGCTCTTTCACCCGAGACCAAGGTCGTGCACCACTGTTCGTCGATCTGGTTTCCAACCAGCAGGGAGAGGAGGTAGAGCGATGCCTCCAGTGTTCACGTCCGACTGGTTCAGCAAAGAGATCGCCGAGATGATCCGGACCGAGTTGCTCAAGATCTCGAAGGTATGCTTCGAGGACATTCCGTGAGCAACCGAGCATACGACCACTATTTTGAACGAGAGCAGATACGGGATACTTGTGCTTGCGTCGAGTGTGGGTACCTGCGTGGTATGAGACACCATCCAAAGATCAGATGTCCAAAGACCGGTCGTTGTGGCGATTGTGGCAACGACTGGCCTTGTTCCGATCATACTCCTCCCGAGAAAGAGAAACCGTAGTGACTTGCCCCGTCTTGAGCGAGATCCTCAACGTGATCGTCGTCGCGCGCGTTCCCGCGCATGGTCACGCGTACCGGGTGAAGCCCGATCAAGACACCGAGGCGTGGGTGTGGGGATACCTCGTGGCGTGTCTGGCAACGGGTATGGGCTACGATGAGGCCAGGGACGTGGTCACGATGGCGATGGTCTCCGCCGGAAATCGAAACTTGAAAGGTGAACGATGAGCAAGAAAGAAAGGCCCAAGAAAGAAAGGTACTCGCTTGGGGCAACACTACCCGAGGAGTACGGCGCGGAATCCCTCAACAACATCGCCGAGGAGATGTACGCCGTGGCGCAAAGGTCTGGCTTCCACGAGAAACACGTCAAGGGTCAGATACCCGAGGACTTCGGCGCCTGGTGCATGAACATGGTCGGCGAGATCTCCGAACTGTGGGAGGCCTACAGGAACGGGAAGCTCGACGACCAGTGCGACAAGAAGTGCAAGCTCTCTTGCGCTGAAGAAGAGCTGGCCGACATCCAGATCAGGCTCATGGACACGGCCGTCCAGCTCGGGGTCAACCTTGGCAGGGCCGTGGCCAGGAAGACGGCGTACAATAGAACCAGACCCTACAGACACGGAGGAAAACGCGCGTGAACGGAAAACAGAGAGCACGGTGGTACGCGGACATCATTTCGGACGTCCAGCGCCTGCGCAAGAAGGCCCATGGGCATGGTGACACTCAGCCACTGGACGCCGCACTCACCAAGCTCTTTGAAGCCCGAACGGTTGCGCTTGCGGAGATCCCAGACGAAGAAGACAACGAAGAGGAAAGTGGCGTCTCTGGAACTTCAGTCCCTAAAGACGGCGAACATGTTGGTTGATCCTCTCGCTCGGGTCTCTGACCCTCGGGTCTCTGACCCTCGGGTCTCTGACCCTCGGGTCTCTGACCCTCGGGTCTCTGACCCTTACTTTGAGCGCCACAAACATCGCATAGTGAGCAGCTGGGGCGATCTCGGGGAAAAACTCTGGGAGGCGAATGGTTTCGGAAAGAAGAGCGTGGTCAAAGAACTCGTCACGGAAATGAGGTTGGTTTTATGATTGAAGACATGCTTATCCGGTTGACACCTTCCACAAAGACGATAGGGATTAGATGACTTTGAAACCGTTCTGGCGATACTACGGAGGCAAATATAGGGCCGCTCCGAGGTATCCAAAGCCTCTTATGCCCACAATTGTAGAGCCCTTTGCTGGAGCCGCCGGGTACAGTCTTAGGTACCCAGAACGACAGGTGATCTTGGTGGAAAAGAACGCCATTGTGGCCGATTTGTGGGCCTATCTGATCGGCGTTTCTGAGTCCGAAATACGAAGCATCCCTGCTGATGTGACGGACATTGATGACTTGCCCTCTTGGGTTCCTACGCCAGCCAGAAGCCTCGTCGGATGGTGGTTCAACAGCGCAACTGTAAGCCCCCGTAAAAGCTTGAGTATTGGGCTAATTAGACTAGCCGAAATGGGTCGCAAATTTGGGGGTTGGACAGAAGCCACAAGGGAGCGTGTCGCTAGCCAGGTAAGTGCAATACGACATTGGAAGGTGATTCAAGGCGATTACTCGATGTCTCCCGATGTCACGGCTACGTGGTTCATAGATCCTCCGTATAACAACAGTGCGGGAGCGTACTACCCTAATGGACCATTGGACATTGATTATGCACAGCTTGCTGCTTGGTGTCGCACTCGGCCAGGGGATGTGATTGTCTGCGAGAACGAAGGCGCTCAGTGGCTCGATTTTCGTCACTTTGCGTTGTTGAAGCCTGGGGTAAACGGGAAGGGCTCTTCGGAGGTAATATGGACATCAGGGGCGTCAACCGAATAGGCATGATTGAAGACCAAGAAGCTCGACCATTCTTGCGTTGGGCAGGCGGAAAGACCAAGCTCTTGCCCGAGCTCCTTTCGCGAGTCCCCGCGACCTTCAAGACGTACTACGAACCCTTTCTTGGAGGAGGCGCGCTCTTCTTTGCCTTGCAGCCGAAGAAGGCCGTCTTGTCCGACGCCAACCCTGACCTCGTGCGAACATACCTCGCAGTACGCGACGATGTGGAGAAGGTGGTTTACTTACTCCAGGAGCACGCTCGCTTGCACGAGAAGCACGGGATCGATCACTACATTGCCGTGCGCGCTGTCTGTTCGTATTCTATGGAGGACTTCTCCTGTGCGGCCAGAATGATCTACCTCAATAAGACCTGCTTCAACGGTCTTTGGCGAGTGAACAAGAGTGGGCAGTTCAACGTGCCCATGGGCAAGTTCAAGAATCCTCCCACCATCTGCGACGAGGAGAATCTCCACGCTTGCTCGCGCGCTCTCTCGGACGTCGAGATCTGTTGTTCTGACTTCAAGGCCTCCTGTGAGGGTATAGAGCGCGAGGATTTTGCCTACCTCGATCCTCCCTACGTTCCCCTGTCGAAGATGTCCGACTTCACGAGCTACACCAAGGAGGGTTTCGGTTCCAAGGATCAGGAGACGCTCGCTGAAACGGTGAGGAAGCTCGATGCTCAAGGCGCCCACTTCCTCCTGTCGAACGCTGGCAGTCCCAAGGTCAAAGAGCTCTACACAGGCTTCAAGATCGACGAGGTGTTCATGCGCCGGAACATCAATTCAAAGGCGAATTCGCGCGGCCACGTCGTCGAGTACCTGGTGAGTAGCTCGCGAGCGAAGTAGAAACCTCTATCGTGAAAACCGCGAAAGATGTCACTATGATCGCGCATGTCGGAGTTCGATACGATCTACGTCACCTACCGCCCGCGCATCTTGGCGATGGCCTGGAGACTCACGTGTGGCGTCGGGGGCGACGCGCGCCGGGAAGAGATCGCCGCGGCCGGTATGGTGGCCTTGTGGCAAGCCCACGCGTCTTACAAGCCTGGTCGTGGAGTGACCTTCTGGCAGTACGCCGGCAAGATTGTGCACGGGACCATGGTAGACGAGATGCGCGTCTCCGGGTACCTGTCGCGCAAGGCCTACGAGACCGCACGCGGCGGCAAGGATTCTGTCGCCAGCATACCGAGCAGTTGGCAAGCGGCGATGCTCTTCGCTCGTTCCCTGGAAGCTGCGCGCGACGTGCCTTCGTCAGACGACCCCGAGGAAGATCTCCAACACAAGGAAAACGTGGCCCTCGTCTCGCGCGCGGTGGAGGCGTTGCGTGGAAGCAAGCGCCGCGTGATCCACGAGTACTATTTCGAGGACAGGAACCTTCTCGATGTGGGTCGCGAGCTCGGCGTCAGCGAGTCGCGCGTATGCCAGATCAAGAAGTCCGCCTTGAAAACCATGGAGGTCGTCTTGGCTTGTGACTTCAAGAAGAGTACAGATCTTCAAAAACCTCGCGGGGCGCGCAAACCACGCTTCCTCACCGTGAACGGCGTGACGAAGCGTCTCCACGTCTGGGCGCACGAGAAGGGTGTGTACCCGAGCCTCATCGTCAATAGGATGAGGCACGGATGGTCGCCCGAGAAGGCGGTGAACGAACCTGTAGTCAAGCGAATGAGCCACGGTACGAGCATCCGCTTACCAAAGACCGAGGGTCACAGACCCGAGAGTCACAGACCCGAGAATTTGTTTCCTGAAGAATTATCACCACTCGTAAAGCGTGCCTCCAACCTGTGTGACGAGATCCTTCTGCACAGAGTTTTGATAAAACATGAATCCGAAACGAAAATCCTACGCGCCGACCTCACGCGACTCTTGCAAGAGATCCACTCGAAAATCTGATTTCAACGAAAGGAACAAACCCATGTCGAAAATTCGCCCGTACTACAAGCATCCCAGGATCCGCGCCCACGCCGCCGGCACCAACTACACTCCAAAGCAGCTCGCTGCCTTTTACGGCATGAACACAAGCGCGACCGTCGGCGCGGGCAAGAAGGTGGCCGTGATCGAGCTTGGGGGAGGCTACGACCAAACCCTCCTCACGACCTTCTTCACGAGCCTCGGCTATCCGAAGGTGGCATCCGTTGTCTTCCACTCGGTGAGCGGAGCGCAAAACGACTACGGTGACTCCGCTGGCGACTATGTCGAGGTCATGCTCGACCTCGCCGTCATCGGAGGCATGGCGCCCGGCTGCCAGATGCACTGCTACATGGCGCCCAACACGGACGCCGGATTTCTGGCGGCCGTGCAGCAGGCCGTCTCCGACAAGATGGACGTGATCTCGATCTCGTGGGGAGGTCCCGAAGACTCGTGGGCTGTCGCCACTCTAACATCTTTGAACAACGCCTTTCGTGCTGCCGCGGCAGCCGGCATCACCGTCACCTGCGCGGCCGGCGACAACGGATCGACCGATGGGGAGTCGGGAGCCCACGTCGACTTCCCATCGTCGTCGCCTTATGTTCTTGCCTGCGGCGGAACATCTTTACCGACCCTCTCGCCGAGCTCGGAGGTCGTCTGGAACGACGGCACCAACGGAGGAGCCACGGGCGGTGGTGTGAGTGCCGACTACGCTCTGCCGACCTACCAGGCCAAGGCGGGAGTGCCCGGAGGCAAGATGCGCGGTGTGCCCGACGTCGCAGGGAACGCCGACCCGAACACCGGCTGGCTCGTGCCCGTCGACGCCGGCGGCAACTCCGTCATCGGTGGAACCTCAGCCGTGGCACCCATGTGGGCTGCTATTATGGCCTACCTCGCTCAGATCTTGGGCGAGAACGTGGGGCAGATAGCGACCCAGCTCTATGGACTGGCCGCGGGTTGCCTGCGCGACATCACCTCGGGCAATAACGGGACCTACGTGGCCAAGGCCGGCTACGACTGTTGCACGGGCGTCGGCGTGCCCGTCGTCGCGAAACTCCTGGCGGCACTCGTGCCAGTGCCAACACCCGTGCCCGTTCCCGTTCCCGTGCCAGTACCCGTGCCCCCGACCCCCACGAGCACTACGAGGGACATCAAGATCTCCTCGACGGGAACGATCGTGGTCACCGTCGACGGCAAGACCGTCTGAGGTCTGAAGTAGACTCGAAATCGGGGGTGAGATCTTCTCACCTCCGATTTTTGTACCGAAAAGATGTATACTGAGACAACTTTCCACCAACCAATCCAAAGGAAACCAGTCATGAAAATCATCGCCAAAGTCGTCACGCTCCTGTTCGTCATCGCCGCTCTCCTTCAGTCGACTTCCTGTGCTTGGTTTCAGAAGAACGAACCGAAGCTCATCTGCGTTGGTGAAGAGACCATCTCCGATCTCCCGGAGCTCGTAGCCATCATCACCGAGTGCTCAACCATCGCCGTGAGCACGGCAAACATCGTTCCGTGCATCCTGGCCGCGGCTGGTTCCAAGTGGTCCGAAGACGTCATCGCTTGCGTGGCCAACGTCCAGGCCTCGAAAAATGTGTCGGCAAACTTGGGGTCGACGACCTTGGCAGGTGTCGGAAACCAGGCGAGGTTGCGAGAGGCCGTGAGCGCTAAGTGGGGTAGTCGACTCGGAGTGCAATAGGGTAACCACGCAAGATTGAGATGCGTGTTTGACAAACACGCGTCTCAATGGCACTTTTACACCATGAGATCTAAGACCTATGATTACGTCGCGTGGGAAGAAGAAGGCATCTGGACTTCTCACGCTCCTTCGGTTCCGGGTGTGTACGGTCTAGGGCCAACACCCAAAGCGTCGGAGAACGACTTGGTAGAAGCCTTGGAACTGATGTCTGCGTATTTGGACGAAGTGGGGGAAGTATTACCCTCCGCTCGCAAGGTTCGCACGGGACAACTCAAGATCTGAGATGTCAACGACCGCGGAATTCATCAGGCGGATCACCAGAACGGGTTTTCGGTTGGTCGCACACGGCAAGAAACACGACATCTACGAGAACCGTTCTACCGGAAAAAGAGTGATCGTTGCCAGACACGCCAAGGAGATCCCCAATGGAACCTATCGCGCAATGCTCAAAGATGCCGGTCTCGACTAAGTCAAATTTTTCCACCATGAAGGTGCGGAGCGAGTTTTTCGCCTGGCTTCGCCGCGAGAGTGTTCGACGTGGAATCTTCTTGTACGAACTGGTCGAAGAACTGTCATCTCGATCGATGTTTGGCAAGAAACCATGGGCGCCTACGCGGAGGAGCATCCGATGAACACGAAGCACGGCACCGGCTATAGGCCCGTACCCGCGGGCGTCCGCGAAGATCCCTGGCACCTGCACCCGATGGCCAGGCTCGGGGCGTCGCCCGACGCCGACTTGACGCCGTTTGCTCCCCCCGTCGACGACCAGGACGGCGTGGGCCAGTGCACGGGCCAGGCAGTGATCTGTGGTGCCTTTACAGCACTCGGCAAGGCGGGGACCCCCCTTGCCCAGTATCCAAACCCCCAGACCGCTTACCGGATGGCCCTCTGCCTGGCGCGCTCCTACGAGTGGTCTTCCGGAAACCCACCATCCTTGCAGGACACTGGAACAGATCCGAACTTAGTCTACCTCGGGCTCAACAAGTGGGGCTGTGCGTCCGCCAAGGACGTCTTGGGCTTTGCGGATCCTTGTCCGGAGCTCACAGCCGCCTACGCTCAGCACGCGTGCGACGAGCCGACGCTGGGGGAGTTCGAGTTCTCGGACAACATGAAGCTCGTCGGTCAGCAGGTGGTGACGTCGAGCGGTCAGCAGCGCATCCTCGACGTGCGCGCGGCGCTTGCGGCCGGCTTCCCGTTTACGATGTCGGTCTACGCTAGCGACGCCCGCTTTCAAGGTTACACCGGCGGTGTGATGCCGGCGGCGCCCGACGGCTCGGAGTGCGACCACCTGGTCTGCGCCTTGAAGAGCACGACCCTCGCCACGGGCGAGACGGTCTTCCTGGTTCAGAACTCGTGGAGCAAGGGGTGGGGCATGGGTGGTTTCTTCCTGGCAAGCTCCGGCATCCTGCTACAGAGTGATGGAGTCCATGTGTGCAGCTTGAGAAAGGCGGCTTGACCATGCGATACTTTCTTCTCACCGGTTGCTTCCTCGGGTCCATGACCCTCGGGTCCATGACCCTTGGGTCCATGACCCTTGGGTCCATGACCCTTGGGTCCATGACCCTTGGTCTCGTTGGCTGTACGTTGCCGATGCCACCACCCAATCCCACCTACGTAACGATCTGTGGAAATCTCGCAACTCTCGGGTGTCCCGAGGGGCTGGCGAAAAACTGCACCACCGTGTTTGAGAACGCGGAGGCTGCGCGTATGACCGATCTCAAGCCTGCGTGCCTACTGTCCGCCGCGACTCAGGACGCGGTTCGCGCCTGCGGTACGGTCAAATGTCAGCCGTAAAAGGACTGCCGGCTAAAGGCGACGGATTCCACACCTAAAACTTTTTGATCGGCAACACCGGTGTCTCGGCTTCGGTTGACGACACCAAAGTGGCAACCTTTCCCTGCAATTCAGTTTGCGGAGCCATCTGAGTTTTCACCGGCAACTGCAAGACTTGCGCTTCGATTCGCGACGACAAGTACGAGTCCAGTGCTGCTGGCTGCACATCCAGGATAGCCTGGAGTTCGGCAATGCCCTGGGGTCCGAGGTGAGACTTGACATTGGCGAGTGCCGCCGCCTTCACGGCCGCGCCGTCTGACTTCGTGAGCTGCCCGTCGCTCGCGGCAACCTTGGCGGCCACGACCATGGTTTGCTCCAGTGCCCCAACCGCGGCAAACACGGCATCGTTCAAGCGAAGCAGGATCCCTTGGACCTGGGCGTTCTTCGTGTGGGCCTTGATGAAGCTGGCTAACCGCACACACACCCACCCGAGTGCCGCGAGCAAGACCGTGGTCAAAAGGTCAAGGATCTGCGGAGTAACAGAGGCAAGTAATGCTTTCATGAGATCTCCTTTGGGTCAGAGACCCGAGGGTCAGAGACCCGAGGGTCAGAGACCCGAGGGTCAGAGACCCGAGGGTCAGAGACTCCTTGTTCGTCGCTGACTGTTTCAATCTTCAACTTCTCCTTCAGGTAGTTTTCCGCGACCCGGCGCTCGCGCGCCTTGCCCACGCGCAAGATCTCCACCGTGGCCATGACCTCGTAGAGAGCAGCATCGAGCGCACACGCGCTCGGCACGGATGGATAAATGGGCAAGAGACCCTCACCAACCTCCTTGCCGCGGCCGTAGGGCCATACCGTTGTGATGCCCACTCCGAACCTCTCTTTCCACAGGGGAGAGTGCACCCCCGTGGGGATCCCGCGCACCACCGCCGTCTTCCGCGCGACAAAGAACATCGGTACTCCATAAACGAGCAGTCCGAAGAGCTTGCGAGGATCGATCTTTGCGTCTTGGTCGTCGTTTGCAAAGAAGTTCGCCTGCCGCAATCTCTTCAGAGACTTCCACACCGTGGACGAGCTCATGCGCAAACGGTCGGCGAGCACGGCTTGCGTGGCCACTCCTCCCACGTACAGGCGACACGCGACGAGTACGTCTTGAGGTTTCAATGAGAGCACCGAAGTGGAGGACACCGCGAAAAATCTTAGTCGCAGATCGCGATCAAAGCAACAGATCCATTAGACATTACGACACTCTTGCGACTTAAACAGGTTGGTTGTGTGAAAGAACTTTCACACAACTAGGGGTTCACGGCTGTCGGTGCTCGTAGTTCAGATCGCGATCTGAACCAACACGGTAGCGCGATCCACGAGAAAAATTCGGAGTTCGTCCTCTGGAATTGCTCGTGTTCGATCTTTTTTCGGCGTGAATCGCGAACCTCTACGCTTGTTGTTGATGGTCCCACGAGTGGGACGAGGGCCAAAGAGCCCAGACGGTCGAGACCGTACCAACCCAAGTACCCAAGGAGAATCGAACATGGCACTGATGCTGACACGAAACAACGTTCTGGCACGATTTGGCTCCCACGGCGGAGCCACCTCTCTCATCCGCAGCGCGAGCGCGGCGCTCCGTCACGAGCTCCACCCCGCGATGAGGACAGGGGCGGTCTCGCTCTCGGCCTTCACGTTCGGCGTGATCCAGGGCAAGTACCAGAAGCAAGGTGGACTCGTCGTCGGCGGCTTGCCGGTCGATCTTCTGTCGGGCGCGACCCTCCACGTGGTCGCCCTGTTCGGGTTCGCACGCGACTACTCCTCACTCCTGCACGCTCTCGGAGACGGCGCTTTGGCGACCTTCCTCGCGACCACGGGCTATCGAGTGGGCGAGCGCTGGGGTTCGGGAACCAAGTTCCTGTCCGCAGTGTCGGGTGCGTTCGTGGGCGAAGACGCGCCGGTCTCCGGTGGTTCGTCGGTCGCGGACGAAGAGTTGCGTCGGCTGGCTCGCGGCTAGTCCCATTGGGGCTAGTCCCTTTAGGGACTATCCAAGAAAAAGCAAGCGCAATACCGAAACGGAGAAACCAAACCGCTGAACTCTGGGAGACGGCAATTCCGCCGCTTCCCACAACCTCCAAGCAGAAGGACACACGACCATGGCACACTACGGATCATACGGCGACGAACTCATTCAAGGCCTGCTCGACGGCGACGAAGCCGGCGACGACAGCGGCTACGAGGGCATGACCGAGATCGTCGGCGACGACGCGGGCGACGACAGCGGCGCCCAGTTCGTCGGCGAAGACTCCAGCATGGGCGCTTCCAAGCGCCACGCTCGCGCGGACGCCACCAAGCAAGCTCTCATGCGCAAGCGCGTGCAGGCGGGCGCCATGCTGCGCACGCTGCCCCCGCGCTCGGCACGCGAGTTCGTGATCGGTCTCGGCTCCACGGCCCTGCCCGGTCTCTCCTCGGCCAACATCGCGGTTCAGCCGCAGGTGATCTTCCGCCCCGAGCGGATCGTCATCCCCTCGAACCTGGCGGCCGACTTCCTCATCACGGACATCAAGGTCGGCAAGAACTCGCAGCTCGTCAGCCCCGGCGCCATCCCGGCCGTGGTCTTCGTCGAGAACGCGTTCGGCGTTCGCCTGAAGATGGACACCGCGCAGATCGCTCAGTTCATCACCATCAGCGTGACGAACCAGAACGGTGCGGCCCGCAACTTCCAGGGCGCGATCATCGGCCCGGCGGTCGAGTAGTCGAATCGAGGCGGGCAGCACGACCCTCGGTCGTGTGTAAGTCGGGGGTCAAAGGCCCCTCCCGCTTCATCACCAACAAAGATACGAAACCGCCAACCATCTCCCAAGGAGAAGACCCATGTTCGACCAAGCAAAACTCGCAATCGTCGCCTATGCCGAAGTGGCAATCGACGGATCCTCGACCAAGACCAACAGCGGCATCACGACCACGCACATCGCTCTCGGCACTTACGCCCTCGACTTGCCCGTGGCCAGCCAAAACCAGATCGGGTTGCAGCAGTTCTCTGACCGCGACCTCATCTTCGTCCAACCAATCAACGCGACCGTCGGAGGCATCGCCGCCACGGCCGTGAACGATGCCGCCGCTTACGGCGGTGACATGGTGACGCGAAAACTCGTGTTCCTCGGCACGTCGGCGACGACCGCCGTGGACTGCGCCTTCTCGGTGCTCATCCTGCGCACCGTGACCCCGCCGGCCCTGGGCGGCCCCGCGTAGGCGTTCGCTCCCCTCGGGAACTTCATCGTTCCCACGTACTGCTCGCGACCCCGAGATCGGGGTGGGTCGAAAGGTCGCGAGCGTACACCTCTTGTGAACAGAAACCGCCCCAGGTTGAGCGCGCCCAAGATCTCAGGGTCGCAGACTCCCAGAAAGTTCACCGTGGCATACGACCTCCTCTTCCGCAGGCAGACGAGAACCAACTGGAGTCTGCCGTCTCGCCCTAGATCTTGTCGTGGTTACCAGGGGACTTTTTTCCTCGCCGAGTATACCTTCGCTCCCGACCCCTTGCCCACGACCGCGGCCGAGAAAGAGCTTGTCGCTCACCTGGCTGTCCTCAAGATGAAGACGGACGCGGGCGACAAGAAAGCCCGCAAAGAGTGGCGCAAGAGCATGGCCGCTGTCGTGGTCGCAAAGAAGCGTGCTGCCCAGGGCGATCCCAAGGCGGTTCGCCTCATGCAGGTCTTGTCCGAATCGGGAATTTTCACGGGCGTGCAGAAGATGGAGGCTTAGATCCCATGGCCATGCCCAAGATCGAGTTCCGCTGCCAGATGTTCCGGGGCGACTGGGATCAGGTCTGGAGTCAGCGCCGCATGGTCTTCCTCATGGAGGCCCTCGTCCGGGTCAACCAGACCCACCTGCAAGAGTTCGAGGCCTTGCAGAAACGCGGGCTCGTCAAGAACAACTACCCTTCCGTCTACCGGAGCGGCCTGCACTACGAGACCGAAAAGGGCACCGAGATCTGGCCGGACATCCCCTCGCTCCTCGAAGGCACCATGGGACCTGGTGTGTACCCAGGTTACTTCGCGGACTGTGAAGATCTCGCCTGCTACCGCTGCGCCGAGCTCCGCGAGCTGCCACTCCACTACGAAAGGCCGTCCAAGATTCGCAAGGGCAAAACCGAATACGCCGACCCGCGCTTTCCGCAAGAGCCCTCCGCCGTCGCCGCCGACGAAGCCAAGAAGCCTTGGCCAGGGTGGAAGATGGTCAAGGGTGGCATCCGCGCCATGCCGTTCGCCAAGTGGCGCCGAGGCACCGAGGGGCAGTACCACTATCACGCGCTCTTGCTCACGCCGGAAGGTCGGCTCGAAGATCCGTCGTTGGTCCTCGGCATGGGTCGCGAGAAGGAGTTCTCGGAAAGCGGTATGGCCGAGAAGCTCAAGGCCGGGACGGAACGAGTCGTTCTCCAGTACGCGAAAGATCCCGAGGTCATGGTCGTAGACCCGGAGAAGCCCTCGGGCTACAGTGGTGGCAAGGCCAAAGAGTTGGACGCTGTCGTCATGAAGCGCCTCGCGGAAGAGCTCAAAACGGCGAGTTTGCCGGCAACACAGCTCTCGGGCGACGCTCGCGAGCTGCGCGCGTTCGCGGGCAACCCCGTGGGCAATATCCTCGACCGAAACGGCATCGCCGACCTCGATGCCGTCATCGGCTGGTCACGCGAGCTCAAACAGTTCGTGCCCTACGACACTTCGGCCGAACTCCGGAGGCTTCGGGCCTATGGACGACGCTGAAATCCAAACGAGTTTGCTATTCTTCGCGTTCTTCGTACTCGACGTGGATCACAAGTGGCGGCACGAGGTTACCTGCGCCGACAGGGAGGTCGGCATCAAGTTGGTGGAGAAGTTCAAGCACGACCGCGGATGCCTCGGCATGGTAGCCTTGAGCGTTCCCGACGGTCACAAGATCTACGAGTGGCCTTAAAGTCGCGAGGAAAAACCATGAGTACCCAAGACGTCTTCCCAGTCACACAAGGTTTCCCGAGACCGCCCGACGGTGGCACGGAAGCTCCAACTATGTCCGAGTTCCCGTCGCCGGTCTCACAAGGATTCCCTCCAGCACCGCTGCCGTACCCGTTTCCCTCGGTACCAACGCCACCGAAGATCCCGTTCAATCCAATTTCGCAGGCCTTCGCACCCGTTCCAGTAGCCTACACGCTTGTGCCGCCAGCTCTCGACGTCGATGTGGCAAAAGACGCTCCTTCCACGTTGGACGCTCCCACCTTCGTGGTGAGCGAGGTCGGCAACCTGCCGACAGTTCCACAGGACTCGGTTCGGTTCTTCACCATCGCCTCCGTGGTCGACTACGACACTGGCTTGCCTCCTGGGCCTGGTGTGGTCAACCTGCTTGTCACTCTCGATCCAACATCAAAACCCTTGAACACGTTCGGCGCTCAACTCGACGGTCGAACGATCTACTTCACGAGTGGCGCCTGGATCCCTCCGCAGACAACCCCGCAGAGGCTCCTGCTCACCTACGGCCCCTTGGCGTTCGTCGTGCCCGACAAGGATGCGGCAGGCGTATCGTTGACAGGACTCGGCGGCCCAATCGCCGGCAACCAGATCGCAATCAACGTGGCCGTGGGCGACGGCGAGGTCGTAACCGATCTGCGCGGTCTCGTGCAGAACGTGATCCCATCCACGAACCCTTTGCTCGACGAGGACGGTGTCGTGGATACCTTGCTCCCGGTTCAGGAGGTCGTCGCCACGGATCAAGTTCTCACCATCGGCACACCTGTCGACCATTTTCCACCTTCACCTTCCGGTGTGACGTCCGAAGGTCCCACACAGAACGTGGAGATCGCTTCTCAGACCGGAGTCATCGGTATCCCTGTCGACTATCGACAGTCCATCCACTTGTAAAATCCGTAGGAGGCCCCTTTGCCCGTCACCTCCGTTATAGTTCCGATCCCCGCAAGTGGCGACGGTCCGATCGTCAGTATTGCAACCCTCGTCGGGAGCAAGACGGTTGTCTTGTCGGGAAAATTCTCGGGCACGTACATCCTTCTCGCGAGTCACGACGATGCCACTTTCTTCCCCGTACTGACCTTCGACTCGGACGGTGAGGAGAAGATCGAGGAGACTCTGGCCGACTCGTACAAGTCGGTGCGAGTCCGCGCAAGCGCAAGCGCTGTAGGATCTGTCACCTTGGAGATCTCCGGACTCACCTCAGCGGCGAGTATGAACAACTTCGCCGTGCTTGCCAGCCTACCCGCGGGAGCGGCCGGCGACCAGGGGGTCATCGACACGGCCGTTCTCTTCCTACCATCGGGCCTCGAAGGCGACATCAACTTTGGCTGTGTGGGTAGCTTTACCGGGACGATCCTCGTCGAGGGCAGTCTGAACGGCTTCTCCTTCAACACAATCGGGATCTTCCAGGCTGGCGACCAGCAGCGCTC
>Ga0209421_1000005_pt1 | contig 36699 bp, 53 predicted proteins | sample BlaSpr_A8_OM2_O2_FD_187977 | JGI IMG/M metagenome (GOLD analysis project Ga0209421, IMG submission 187977) | Forest soil microbial communities from Thunder Bay, Ontario, Canada - Black Spruce, Ontario site 2_A8_OM2_O2 (SPAdes) (version 2) | ecosystem: Environmental > Terrestrial > Soil > Boreal... | reverse complement strand
ATCATTGAAAAGACCCTACAGGACTGCCCTGATGAGCTTCGCCCTAAATTTGATAAGAACCGGTTCATGTTCAACTTCAGTAATGGATCTTCTATACTATTTCGCGGTTCTAACAATCAGCAGCATCGGGTTAGGCGTGGTTTGGATCTTGATGGCGCTGGCGTGGATGAAGGCCGGGATGTGGATGACCTCAAAGATCTTATAGACAGTGTTATATTTCCGGCGTTGTTTAGTAGCAATGGCTACCTTATCCTATCTTCTACGCCCGCCGACTCTTTTAGCCATGACCTATATAGCTATTATAGCCTGGCAGAAGTGGAAGGCTGGCTATACGAATGTGATATAAATAAAGCATCAGAATTAGATCCTACAGAATTTCCCCCAGAGCGTATAGCTGAATGGAAGAAAGAGACCGCCCGGGATGATGTATGGCAACGGGAATACCTTTGTAAATGGATCATTGACAGCACCAGAATAGCCGTACCTGAATGGAAGAACGATGCGAATAAAGAATACAAAAGAGATCTCTTTTATCAATTCTATCACCATTATATTGGTATTGACTGGGGCTCTAAAGATTTTACAGCTATCATATTTGCTACATGGGACTTCAAGAGAGCCAAACTTGTCGTTGAAGGCGAACTCACATTTTCAGGTACTAGTGTCCGGTCAGACAAGATAGCAGAACAAATCAATATAATGAAGCTTAAGCTGTGGGGCGAAGATAGCTCTATATATCGCATGATTTCGGATAGTGCCGACCCCATATTGATTAATGAATTGAATGGTCATCCCGGCATGAATTGTACGCCGGTGTACAAAGAAAAGAGCCTAGAGGCCATGTTAAACCAATTTAGAATACTGGTAGGGTCCGATAAGATTGAAGTAAGCAATACATGCCCTATGACTCTATCCAATCTTAAAAGCGCTGTATGGGACAAAGCCCGTACAGCCTTAGATAAAGACCCCTACAATCACCATTTTGATCACTTAATGGCTTTGGTTTATTTAACAAGGGGATTGGTTCCTAACGAGAACCCTATACCTAAAGACTTTGGAATTGACGGCACTAGAATCATAGATCTCAATTTCGACCGTAAGGGAGGCAAATCCCTCGGGGCACAAGCCCTGGAAGATGCCTATAAGAAAGTACACAGGAGAAAATAAATGGCCGAATTAGTTTCGTGTCAGACGTATACAAACGAATGTCCTTTGTGTGGCCGAACAGCCCCTCAAACGACTTTCTGTACAGAAGTAGCTGCAGAAGTGGGAAGATTTTCCTACATGATTGACACGCGGGAACTGCGTTCCGGCGGACCTCACGTACTATAAATTAGGAGATATAAAATAATGAATTATTCTGAATCAGTTATTGGTAGTGCAAGAGCGGCGCAAGACGCTTCCGCCACAGGAACCACAGCCCTGACTATTCTCTTGGTAACGGCGCAGAGAGCCATTTTGCTCGCTACGTTAACCCCGGCGAATAGCTGCACGATGTCTGTTAGTGGAGCCTCTTCCGCGAATCTTCAAGTTCTTTTAGAGACGCTTAATACTTCGGGTTTTACAACGGCTATTAGCGGAACCACTCTAACTATCACTTGGTCGAAGTAAGGAGAATCTAAATGGCCTCAAATAAATTAGACGATTTGATTGTCAGTTCTACTGCTGCTCGAAGCCGAGCTACGGATGCCGCTGGCACACAAACGATATTAGTAGATGCGGTTGTTGCCGCTATTCAAACGGCCATTACTGCCGGATTATTCACAGCGACCTACAACGCCACTGGCAAAGGTTCTGGGGATATCCAATGGGTTATTGAAGAATTGCGGAAGGCCGGATATGGCGTTACGCTTTCCGGTTCTAACCCGAATATAGTTATTACTTGGTAAATATGTCCTGGTGTCATTTGTGCAATACTAAGTTAGTTAATTGCACCGGACACGAAGAGTGGGCTATTAGTCCCTTATGGTTACAATTAGGTAGGTTGTTAAGTAAAAAGGAGATTTCAGAATGAATTCAAGTACCTCAGAAGCTATTTGGCCCGAAGTTGTAGGGGCTCATGACACCTCGTTACATATTGCTGGAACGCAGCATGCGCTGTGTGCATTGGTAGCAACCGCTATTCTAGCGGCTATTTCTAGCGGAGCGTTTACGGCTACTGTTTCGATGTCAGGACAAACATCGCAGAATGTCCAATACGTTGTTGCTCTTTTAAATCAGGGATCTTATCAAGCGTCAGTTACAGGCACGAACTTAATCATCAACTGGTAAACGGAGTTTTCTGTGGCAGGTATTGATAAGACTGATACAAATAAAGGTCCTATGCCAGAAAGCTCGCAAGAGTATTACTGGACAAAGGATACCAAAGAATGTGTAGCAGATCTTTGGGACCGGATAGAAGAATATTATAATGAAATGAGACGTACAGGGCGTTTAGCCTTGTATCGTAATTCATTCACTAACTTCTATGCCGGTTGGATATATAGAGCTTCCATGTATAAATCAGGAGAAATGGGCGAACTTACCCGTTCCTTCTGGAACCATGAACGCAATATATTAATGCACATGAAGGCTAAAGTTACCCAGGACAAGATTAAATATAAGTCCATGGTAATGAATAGCGATGCTAAGTCTGCTCAGAATAGGGAGTTAGTGGACGGCCTCTTAGATCATATCACTGAATCCAATGTTTATAAGCTGGATGAGAAGATAGATCAATCAGTTGAAGATACTGAAATCTACGGTGAGAGCGCTATCGCAGCCATTTGGAATAAAGCTAAAGGGCCGGTGTTTATGCCGGGAATGCCCGAGATGGGTATCCCGGATCAACATGAGGGAGACATTGAATATTACAATGTCACGCCTTTAGATCTCATTATCAATACTACCCTACAAGATAGATCCGCTGTGAAGTGGAAGATATGGCGCAGATGGGTTAACAAGTATGACATTGCCGCTGAATATCCTGACAATGCCGCCGAATTAAAAGATTTAAGTGATACAGAAAGTACCTACGGCACAAAGCTTGTTACGCTTATCCATCATGATAATGAAACAATTCCAATGTTTTATGCCTTTCATGAAGATACGCCAGCAGTTCCAGGCGGACGTTTTCTTATGTTCGCCGATCCTACCACAATCCTAGAAGATGCGACATTAGCAGACGCCGGATATGTGGATTCTAATGGCAATGGGTTTATACCAATATATGATAACATTTCTGCGACAATGGCTGGATCTCCGTTTGGGTATACAGTGGCGTTCGACATCATACCACTTCAACAAGAACTCAACGAACTTGTTAGCGCGGTTACGACCAATAATATCAATTTCGCTACGCAATGCGTCATGGCTCCTAAGGGTTCAAATCTGCACTATCAAAACCTTGCCACCGGAATGACGTTCATAGAATGGGACCCTAAGATGGGGCCTAATTCAAAGCCGGAGCCGTTAAATTTACTGCATAGTGCCCCTGAAACATATCAACTGATTGATAAGTTAATTCAGAATATGGAAGTACTCGCCGGTGTGTCAGCATTAGACCGTGGCGTTCCTGACCAATCAATAACAAGTGGACAGTATGCGGCCTTAATTACTACAAATAGTGTAATTTTCCAAGCGCCCCTACAAAGGGCCTATGCACGTCTTTGTGAGAACGTGGCTACCGGTACGATCCATATTCTAGCCGCTAATATGAAAGCAGATAGGGTTACACAGATTATGGGAGCGAATAAGTCCTCCGCTGCTCAGAAATGGGGACCGGAAACATTCCAACCTATTAGCGGCATTACTGTAGAGACAATCAATCCAATGCTTTCTACCCCGGCAGGGAAAATGCAATTAGCCGATGTGCTTATGAAATCGGGGTTGATTAAAGATCCTCAGCAATATATCGGTGTCTATACGGACGGAGATTTACCACAGCTTTATCACAGACAAGAGACGCAGCTTATCCTCGTTAAAGCAGAGAATGAAGCCTTGATTAAAGGCGCGAATCTCACCCCGGCCATTACAGACAATCACGTAATGCACATCTTGGAGCATACAGCCAATATTGATAATGTAGAAGCTAGAATGAATCCTAATGATCCTAGCGTTGTTGCTACACTGAATCATATTATGGCTCATATAAATATGCTTACGACAATTAATCCAATCCTCGCAGGAATAATTGGCGATCCTTCTCTTCCGCCAGGAATGCCTTCTCAATTACAGCTTCAGCCTCCGCCTCCGCCACAACCAGGACAACAGCCTCCGCCGCAAGGTCCGAATCCGGGAGCAGGACCGGCGGGTCGTCCCGCACCGGCAGTACAACAGAATAAACAACCGGGAGGCCCTACACAGCCCGGACAACCGCAACCAAATCAAGGCCAGCCAATGCCTATGGGAGTACCACATTAATGCTTTATCCTATCACAGCCGGTGAATTGTATATACAAACAGATCAAATCATTTCAATGACATTTTCTACACTTACAATAGTAATGTCAGATGCAAGTACCCACGTGATTACAGCGCCTCAATTTAAGGATATTATCGGCATTGTTAATGATGCTTTTAATTGCTAATTTATGCCAAGTAATGACGCTCATTTTTCAGGAGAAGGACATTTAATCGAAGCCGAAATATCCGGCGACGTTAATAATACTATTCGCCCTGTTGTTTGTGATGCGGCCGGACGTTTGTTGGTTGATTTATCCGGTACGGTAGTGGATATTGGTATTGTCCAAATTGAGGACTCTACTGGCAATCCTATTGTTTCTACCGGAGGTGCGTTAAATGAGAATTTAACAGCCGTAGGCGGAGCGCCCATTACTGAAGGGCAAAAGACAATGGCGAATTCCATTCCCGTTGTCATTGCATCAGATCAAACTCCGATTCCTGTAACGGGTTCGTTTACAGGCACCAGCGCTGTTAATTTAATTCAAATAGATGGTACTGCGGCTTCAGTTAATAATGGCACAACAGATGCGGGAACTTTACGTGTCACACTTTCTAGCGACTCTACTGGTCAAGTCAAATTAGCTGCCGGTTCTCATGTTATTACAGATACAGGCTCAACTACAGCAGTAACGGGAAACGTTACAGTTGTTCAATCCACAGCAGCCAATTTAAATGCTACTGTAACCGGAACGGTTACAACTACTCCCCCAGCTAATGCTTCTACAAATATTACACAAGTAGGCGGAGCTGCTTTAACAGAAGGCCAGAAAACAATGGCTAACTCTGTTCCAGTCGTTATTGCTTCCGATCAATCAGCTATCGCTGTTACGGGAACGATTACCACATCTCCTAATGTTAATGTTCATGACGGAAGTGGTAACACAATAGCATCTACCGGAACATCTCTGAATGTAGATGTAACCAATACAGTCCCTGTTACAATGACAAGTACGACTATTACAGGTACTGTTGCAGTTACAGAATCCGGCACATGGAATGTAGGGGTTAATAATTTCCCTGCCACACAACCCGTTAGTGGCACAGTTACAGTAGTCCAACCTACCGGAACAAATTTACACGTAGTAAATGACGCTAGTAGTGCCGTGATTGGACATGTAATTACAGATACGGGATCTACAACAGCTGTTACCGGAAATGTAACTGTTGTACAGCCGACAGGCACAAACCTCCACGTAGTGAATGATGCGAGTTCTGCTGTTATCGGCCACGTTATCTCCGATACAGGTTCAACAACAGCCGTTACAGGAACGGTTGCAGTAACCGAATCGGGTACGTGGACTGTTCAACCCGGTAATACTGCTAATACAACGCCGTGGCTTGTGACACAGGCTCCTGCTACTTCAGGAGGCGTATCGACTAATGTACAGCAATCAATTACTACTTCTGCTTTAATTAAAGGATCTGCAGGCCAAAAATACGGTTATGAAGTATATAATCCTAATGCCAGTGCTGTATATGTTTTCTTTTATAATACGACATCAGCTCCGACTATCGGTTCTACAACAAATTTATTAACTCAAATGGGAATTCCTTCATTATCAGGAGCAATATTTAATCATACTATCGGTATTCCCTTTTCTACCGGTATATATGTAGCAGTATCAACTTCGCCAACAAGTGCGGCGGCTCCTGGTAGCGGATTAACTATTACTACGTTATACGACTAAAGGTATATTATGAAATGGATGCCGGATACTTGCGGTTGTTCAATAGAGTGTGTTATAGATCAAGATGGTGTTGATCTAGATTGGATATCTACCTATCAAACTTGTGACAAACATGCGACATTAATGGGTCAAACTTTACTAGATACCGTGTTACAAGAGAATAGAGATAAGAATTTAGAAAACGGTAATAATTAATGGCAACAGTTTACTGTAAAGCAGGGGCCGCCACTGTGCCTGTTACAGTTACTACAGGTACAACGAATAATTTTGCTTTTGGTCAAACCTATTTAACAAGTGCCTCTGTCGGAAATAGCAATATTACGATGCGTACTTCCGGTTCGATTAATAAATTAGGAATTTATATTAGTGCGAATACTATTACGAATGCTTCTACTCTAACCACTCGTAAAAATTCAGCTGCCGGTAATCAATCTGTTACAATCGCAGGATCTACTACAGGATACTTTGAAGATACAACAAATGCAGATAGTATTGCCTCGAGCGATACTCTCGCATACCGTTTAGTAGCGGGTAATGCGGGAACTTCTTTAGTGTTATATTCTATTTCTACTAATTTTTTAGCTAATACGGATACCGCGCAACGGTATATCTGCGGCGGAATTCAATCATTTACAGGAACTAGCGTATCTGCTTATTGTCCTGTAGCTGGAACTATTTATACTACCGCAACCGAAGCCAATACCCAGGTTAAAGCAAAAGCTTCTTATACAGGCAAGAATTTTTTTGTCCATGTAAATGCAAATGCACGTTCTAGTGCTACTACTGTATTTTTTAGAAAAAACACTGGTAATGGCAATATGAATGTGTCTGTTACAGCAGCTACTACAGGAGTTTTTGAGGACACATCTAATACAGACAGCCTTGTAAGCGGCGATGTGATAAATTACGGAATTAATTTAGGAACAGGAACAGGAAGTTTTAGTATTGCTAATGCCGCCTTTGATGGAGTTTCAACCGCTAATCAATTTCAATTAGTAGCTGCTTCGCTTCCAAATTCATTAGGATCGAATGCAACATTCTATATGACTCCTTCAGGAGAAGCTAGTACTACAACTACAGAAGCAAATGTATCAACCAAAACAAATTTAACGGCTACTATTTCTAACTTAGCTATTTTTGTAGTAACTAATAGTGTAGTAACCGCCTCTACTCTAAAGTTTCGTAAAAATGGAGCTGATGGAAATCAGGTAGTTTCTATAACGGGATTAACGACAGGATATTTTGAAGATACGATAAATACAGATACAATAGTCCCGACTGATTTAATAAATTATAGTGTTACAACTGCTTCAGGAGTAGCACAACATTTAGGATGGGGCACACTAAGTTCTTTAGTAACACAATCGACTCTCCTATCGCATTTACTTACAATTCTAGGGGTTGGCGCGTAAAAATTTAAAAGGAGCTAAATGACTACTTGGATTAATAAAGCTAATTTTCCCAATCCGAATGGCGTCGGGTTTAATGAAGTTATTGAACTAAATAACGGAAAGATATTGTCTGTTGGCGGAGCTGCTAACATAGCCGGCTCCGAAGTACTTGAAACACATTGTTATTTATATGACCCGGTAGGCGATTCGTGGAGTGTAACAGGAGACTTAAATACACTCCGTGTTAGCCCTCTTTTAGTTAAACTTAATGACGGTACAATATTGGCTGTAGGAGGCCGTACTCTTATTGTCAGTGGCGATTCTATTGCCGATTGCGAAATATATAATCCTAACACCGGCCTATGGACAGTTACCGGAGCCTTAAATGTTGGACGTTATAAGGCGGCCATTTGGAAATTAAATAGCGGCGATGTATTAGTTTCTGGCGGCGGAAGCGGATCAGGTAGTTTTGTTCCTCAAGCTAGTACGGAACTATACCATAGTGGCACTTGGTCTAATGTTAGCCATGATTTACCGTTGTCCTGTATGGAGCCCTATTACTTCTCATTGACTGATGGTACGCCTGTTATTTGTTCTGCACAGCACTTAACAACTGGTTTTGATGGTACTTACACTTACAATTCTAGTACAGGATGGAGTTTGCTTTCGACGAATCCAATAGGAATTCACGCTTCAGATACAGGCAAAGTAGCGGCGCTTTCTAACGGCGATATTATGCTTGCCGGAGCCGCTAGTAACCAAAGCGGTTACGGTACTCCTAACGGCTTAAATGAGTCTTGTACGGATGTTTGGATATTTCATCAAATCCCAAAGACTTGGGAAAAAGTAGGTAGTTTAAATAATGCGAGACAAGATGGTATAACCGGGGTATTACCAAGCGGCGCGGCCTTTGTTTCTGCCGGATTCTTTAATCATACCTTCACTTATGTAGTTCCTGGTGAAGTATATGACCCTGTAGCAAAAACATGGACAGCGAACAGTCAATACAATTTGTTAGAGCAGCAAACGTTCTCAATTTACGCACAAACAGAAAACGGTGTTTATACTGTCGGAGGCTGGAATTTATCAGCTTCACAACCTAATTTTCTGTATGACACGATGGCTAGTAATGAATTTTTTCAAACTCAGGAGATTCCCCCAATGCCCACAGCAACAGGTATTATAGACAATTACGGATTACGGTACAACTTCGGTACTGCTCAATTAGAAATGAATATAGGATTTGAAGATTGGGTTGCGGTGCCTTCTAGCGCTTCAGGTATTACCCAATTAACTGGCGATGTTACTGCCGGTCCTGGTTCTGGTAGTCAAGCGGCTACTCTAGCCAATACTGCCGTAACTCCCGGTTCTTATACATCAGCCGATATTACTGTAGATGGCAAAGGGCGTATTACAGCGGCCTCTAACGGAGCTGGCGGAAGCGGCCTTATTCTTAACATGACGCAAGCCACTTTAGCTAACTCCGAAACTACCACTAGTACAACCTTTGTCGCTTCTCCGGGGTTGCGATTAACGATTACCCCGGCTAGTTCCTCAAGTCGGTTTAGAATAGACTGTTCTTTTGAATGTTCAAACCACGGAACAGGAAACGCTCGTTTTACCATTCTGCGTGGAGCGACGAATCTCGGCGGAACTGCGGGGATGCAACTCGTCACCGTTAGCGATACCCCTGTTACTGTTATGTATTTAGATAGTCCTGCAACGGCTTCTCCCATTACCTACGCCCTGGGCTACGAAAGTAGCGACGGTAGTTCTATCCAAATTGGAGAAGGTACAGGAACTGTTACTGCTGTATTTATTGTTACAGAATTAGTTTCGTAATAGCACAGAGTATCTACCGGACGGTAGACCTCAAGGAGTCTTAAATGCCCGATGTCAATGCCTCTCCCTCATCCGTACCGCCTGTTGTTCCTGCTGCTCCCGCTGTTAAATCAGCGGATACGAACAAACAGCCTGTTGGCGCTGTTGTTCCTCCGGCGAAAAGCGCACCACAAGTTGAAGAAACATGGGACGTACACGAAGATGGCAAAGTCGTTAAAAAGACACGCAAAGAAATTCTCGAAGCGTATCAGCTCAGGCAATTAAGCGACCGTAAACGAAGCGAAGCGGATAAAGTTTTAAGTGAATATAAGAAGTTGCAGGATTTAGGGGCAAAAGATCCTATTAAGCTGATGAAGGCTATGGGATTTGACTTTGACGGCATTGCTACCAAGTATTTAGCTCAGAAAGCCGAAGATTCGATGAAAGATCCTAAAGTACTCGAATCTGAGAAGCTTAAAGCTGAGAATGAACAATATAAGAAGTGGATTGAAGAACAAAAGACCAATAAAGAACGCTTAGATAAAGATGCTGCCATTGCTACTGAGCGTAATAAGATTCATCAAGAGATTATAGCAGCCATTGAGGAAGCTAAGGATCAAGGTTTGCCAGTTGATGAAGAGCTTGTTATCGCTGTAGCACAACAAATGATGGTGCAGGACAAGGCTAAGAAGCCTTTGTCTGCCAAAGAAGCTCTTCCCGCCACTTATGCCAAAACACAGAAATGGCTGCAAGGATTGGCTTCCAAGATGGAAGGCGAAGCCATTGTTAAATGGCTTGGCGAAGATGTAGCGAAGAAGATTCGTAAATATGATTTGACACAATTAAAGGCGAAGCGTAACACGGTTGCTCCTACGGGACAAAGCGCAGTACGCAAGCCAGAGAGTGCAAAAGCGGCTGCTGTAAAACCATATAAAACATGGTCACAGTTTAAAGCCGAGAACTTAGACACGACTAAATAGTAGCACCCCGCCCTCGACTCTGTTATAGATATCAAAGGCGTTAAGCCCTCCAAAAGAGTAGCTTGGGATTATAAGACTTACAAAAATATAATTTCAGGAGATATACAATGGCTAATTCAGCCGATACATTTGGTGTATTACAAGGTAATTTTAAAGAAGTATATGGTGATTTGCATAACATCATCCCGGATACCGCGAAGATGATGAAGATGATCCCTTATAAGCCGAAGGCGAAGATCGGTAATGAATTCGTTGAGGCCGTTAAGTTGACCCATGAACATGGCGTGACGTATTCTCAATCCGACAATAATGCCGGAGCCCTTGTTACGCTGTCAACCCCAATTCCGTTGACCTTGCTCGATGCGAAAGTTATGTCCTCAGTTCTGTTGCTTCGTGCGCAGATCGGATATGACGCGTTTGCACGTGCGGAAGGCGGAGACAAAGTGGCGTTCAAAGATGCTAGCGAACTAGTAGTCGAAGACTTACTAGAGAGCATCACGAAACGCTTAGAAATTTCGTTGCTGTATGGTTCTTCCCCGACTGGTATTGCTGGTATTCCCGAAGGTGGAGCTTCTAATGCGGGCGGAGTTCTTACCCTCGTTATTTCTCCGGCTCAATGGGCCACTGGTATTTGGGTTGGTTCTGAGAACGCGCAAGTTGACATATATCATGGCAGCACAAAGATTAATACGAATGCTCCGTTTGTCGTGACTTCGGTGAACCCGGACACGTATACGCTCATTCTTACAGGCAATTCGACGGATGCGGCAGCCGTGACAACGTATGTCACGTCCAACGCAGATGCTTTCATTGTATTCACCGGTTCTTTCGGAAACGAAATGAGCGGATTGGATGCGGTGTGCTTGAATGCGGGAACGCTCTGGAACATCAGCGCGGCTTCTTATGCGTTATGGCATGCGAATGTCTATGATGCGGCTGCTGCTAATCTCACGATGGGCAAGTTGCAGAATGCTATTCAGAAAGCAGTACAGAAAGGACTTGACGGGGATGTTAATGTTATTTGTAATCCCGCGACTTGGGCGACCTTGAACACCGACTTGGCGGCTCTTCGACGTTTCGTTGAAGATTCGACAGAAGGCGAGCTGGGTGTTGAGTCAATCAAGTACTTGTATGCAGGCGGAAAGATGGACGTTGTGGCCTACAACCTCTGCAAAGAGGGAGAATGCTTCATCATGCCTAAGAAAGGTGTGAATCGTATCGGCGCAGCGGACATTGGATTCAAACTTCCTGGCGGAGACAATGGATTCCTCCATGTTCCGGACCGGATGGGTTATGAATTCCGCTTGTTCTCTTCTCAGGCTTTCTTCACGCCGTTTGTGGCGAAACTTGTTAAGATCTACGACATTGTGAACAGCTAAGTTAGAAAGGGAAAGGCTCCGGGCTAGGGGCTTGCTTCGCAAGAAGCTTGACCTCTAGCCCGTCCTTCCCGTATCCCAGGAGGATTAAAAAATGGCTACAACGATTACCATTAGTTTAGTAGTACCTAGCAATACTGCCACTGTCCAGGCTAAGATGAAATTAGTTCCGGGCAATAGCCCTCAGTCTTTTGAGGAAATCGGTAAATATTTCCATTCTATTTCTGGCGGAGCTTATTCAGGACGTGCCACTGTCACTATTGGCGCAGCTTCACCGGTCGTAGTTTACGTCGGAGCATAATAAGATTAAAGGCTTCGCCATTTTCCTATAAACAAGAATGGCACAAATTTTAAGGAGCCTTAAATGTCTATCCCTTTAATAATTAATGGCGTAACGTACAACTTCCCATCTCCGTTTGATACGAATTGGGCTCCTGCTGTTGATGCATGGGCTATAGCTGTCACTAACGCCCTGATTCAGAAATCTGGCGGCTCTTTCCCGCTTACGGGAGAGCTAGATTTTGGTAACTCCTTTGGTCTTAGAACACTATATGTGAAATCTGAAGAGGCTAATGTCTCTTCTACAGGTTTCCTGCGTATGGCTAATGCCTCTGTGGGGATTGGATTTAGAAACTCCGCTAACAGCGGTGATTTAGTCCTAACGGTTAATGCCTCAAACCTCTTAACTTTTAATGGTGTGCCTATCGGTACTCCCGCAGCTTTGCTAGATAATCATATTTATGTAGGAAATGTTTCAAATCAACCCGCAGATGTGGCAATGTCTGGGGATGTGACAATTATTAACACCGGTGCTACTACAATTTCTGCCGGGGCCATTACAGACTCCAAAGTTAATGCTTCTGCGGCTATCGCCGTTAGTAAATTGGCTGCTTTGACGGCTCATAGAGCTGTTGCTACAGATGCAAGCGGCTTTTTAACCCCTTCAGCTACGACAGATACAGAATTAGGCTATGTTTCCGGTGTTACTTCTTCTATTCAGACACAAATTAATACAGTTAGCGGTGCTACCGCTCCTTCTGGCGCTATTATAATGTACGGAGCGGCTTCTGCTCCTTCCGGTTGGCTTCTATGTGATGGGACTAGCTATGCCACAGCGACATATCCTAATCTATTTGCCGTTATTGGATACACTTATGGCGGAGTAGGCGCTAACTTTAATGTTCCTAATATGGTCAATAATGTGCCGATAGGGGCTGGTTCTTCAGCCGCTTTAGGTGTTGCTATCGGGGCAAATTCAGTAACCCCCTCCATTACCGACCCTACTCATAATCACACACAAAATGCGCATCAACATAGTACTACGGTAAGCCGGTCTGGAAGTAGCGGCGTTATTATGGATACCACAAGCCCATACGGTACAGATACCCGTACCGTTCTATGGGAAGGGGCTGCTCAAAACGTTAATGCAACGAATGCACAGGCTTATGAGCGTACATCTTCAGTTACCGCGACAAATAACGCAAGTGCCACAGGAATAACGGTTAATTCTGTAAATATTATTCAGCCCTCTTTAGGCGTTAGTTTCATTATTAAACAGTAATAGGAGATAACAATGGAAGATTCAGACCTCAGAACATCACTACTCATGGAATTGATTGACAATATGCACGGCCGATTAGCGGATAAGATGTTTCCGCCAGATCCGTCAAAAGATGACCAGCCCGCCGTTACAGGTATCACTCAGGATAGCAAAACAGCCGAAGGTATTGACATTCCTAGAGCTTTGCCTAACGAAGCGGCTATGGACGAGAAATCTATCGACACTGACAAAGATGCCGATGATATGTCCGATGAAGATTTAGACGAAATGATGAAGAGCATGAAATAAAGCCTGAATTTTTAAAGAAAATTCATGCAATAGGAGTCTCGAATGCCCGGTATTGATTATACAACCAACTCCCTTTTAGCCTCTATTAAGAGGCGTATCACGCTTCCAGATGCTCAGAACTTATATAGCCCTGATGATCTGATTGCTTTTATGGGAGACGAACTTAGCTCTACCATTATACCTCTTGTCCATTCTGTGCAGCAGGAATATTGGGTTGAGAAGCATGATATTCAATTAGTGCAGAATCAGACTAACTATACAATACCTATCAGAGGCATTACTAATGGCCTTCGCTTGGTAACTCTTCTAGATACCAATAATAACGAAATTGATTATCCATTGTTGCGCCCTGAAATGACGGCCAGTTCTTACAACTGGCTTAGTCCCTATTCTACGTCTACACTATATGGGTTTTACATTGAGAATGACCATATTGTTATGTTTCCAAATTCAGTTGTAACCAATCCTGTTAATAAAGTGCGATTTCGCATTGAAAGACAGCCTTCTCAATTATGTGCTGTCAGCGAAGCGGCTCAGATCGTTGCTATTGCAGGAAATGTCGTAACAGTTAACCTCATTCCTATTGATTGGACCACTTCATTACTATTCGATATTACGAATGGCGGATTACAATTCAATTCTAGAGGTGACGACCTCACCATTACAAATATCAGCGCAGGACTAATGCAGATTACATTCACAGCATTGCCCTCAACCGTTGTTATAGGCGATTGGATTTCTGTTGCGGGTACTTCGCCTATTCCTCAAATTCCGTATCAAGCTTTCCCCTATTTGGCTCAGGCTGTCGCTTGTAAATGCTTAGAGGGATTGGCTGATACGCAGCCGTGGCAGGGAGCAAAGCAAGTACTAGACCGAATGAAAGAAGATTTACTAAAGCTTATGCAACCTAGAGACATTGGCAATGTTCAAACAGTTGTTAATAGGGGCGGATTGTTTGACAATGGTCAATTCTGGGGATGGGGCAGCGGTAACTATTGGGCATTACTTATAGGAGCTATCCTTGCAGCAGCTAACTTTAAAATCTAAAGGGATATACTCGTTCCCGAATCCGCTCGGTACAGTACCTGAAGGCGCTTTATCCTCTGCTCAAAATACTGTCATTGATAGAGATGACACGATTGAGACACGGAGAGGACTAAAGCAATACGGAACGCTTTTAACCCACCCTTTCCAGGCTATGTATAATTTCAATACTACCCTAATGGGATGGGACGGGACTAATTTCTTTTATGACTCTGACGGTGCCGGTACGTGGACAATGCTCGCCGGTAACTATCTTCAGCCAAATGGCACATTTAGAATCAAAGGGGCTGAAGCTTCCGGCAATATGTACTTCAGCACTTCTACCGGAGTTATTGGCTTAACGGCTCCAAATTCGACGCTATATTATGCCGGTGTTCAATTTCCTTTAGATTCGTCCGCTGTTCTTAATACGGTAGGAGGGGCTTGGTTTGCTCCTGGCGAAACTGTAGGCTATCGTATGGTGTTGGGTTACACAGATGCCAATAATAACTTACACGTCTCTGCTCCTGCACAGCGCCTTGTCATTTCTAATCCCGGTGGCGGCAGCGCCAGTACCGTCACTTTAACTTGGTATATTCCACCGAATCTACCTACCGGCTATTTCTATCAGATCTATAGAACTAGACAAGTGGCTGATATTTCATCCATTGCTCAAGACCCTGGCGATGAAATGTACCTAGTTGTCCAGAAGATCCTTACTTCGACAGACATTACTAACAGATTTATTACTTATACAGACGTAACCCCTGACGTATTGTTAGGACAAGTGCTGTATACAAATCCTTCACAGCAAACAATAGCCGGAGCTAATTTCCAACCTCCTTTAGCTAAAGATATTACTTTTTATCAGGGTAACATGCTTTATGCCAATACAACAACCCGGCAGCAAGCCATTATTAATATGATAGCTGTGCCGGCTAATGGCAGTACGATTACAATAGGCGGGGTTGTATATACAGCCCAGGCAACAGAGAACGCGGCTATCGGTCAATTTAAAGCTTTTACAAGCGGAACCACGGGTCAAAATATTGATAATACCGCTAGGAGTTTAGTGCATGTCATCAATACCTATACTAGTAATACATTTTATTGGGCTATTTACACATCCGGTTATACGTCTCTTCCCGGTCAAATAACTTTACAAGAACGAGGCATTGGCGGAACCTCTTTTGTCATTACCGCCTCTGATGGTACTGATTACAGTCCTCAGATTCCGGCAACAGGCACAACCTATAGTTCTAGTAATAATGTCAATTCTCATTATGTCTACGTCTCCAAGGTGCAAATACCGGAAGCTGTTCCGGCACTAAACTATATCCCCGTAGGAACGTCCGATAAACCTATTATTAGAATCCTCGCATTACGGGCTTCTATATTTGTTTTTAAAGAAGATGGAATTTACAGAATTTTAGGAACAGACATAACCAATTTTACTGTCTCTTTGTTCGACTCCACGGTCATTCTTACAGCCCCTGATAGCGCAGTACTACTCAATAACCAAATATGGTGCATGACTAATCAGGGAGTTGTAGCTGTTAGCGATTCAGGCTCTGTAATTCAATCACGGCCTATTGAACGAGATTTAGTTACGCTGTCCTCTTCTCTCTATCCTACTTTCACGGCTTCTACCTTTGGTATACGCTATGAAAGTGATAGACATTACAATTTATGTACTGTTTCTGACACAACAGATACTAATGCCACTCAGGATTTTGTTTATAACTTCCTCACTACTACTTGGAATAATTGGCCTTTATCTTTAACTGCTGGAATTGTATCTTTAACACCTGATGACCATTTATACGTATGCTTCGCGTCCGGCCAAGTGGCAAGAGAACGCAAGGACTGGACAATCTTCGATTACGCTGATTTCCAATATAATATCAATATTGTTAGTTCGGTCCTAGCTACTATTACAGTTACTTCCAATGCGAATGTCGCTGTTGGAGACACCATTTATCAAGTGGACGGCCTTGGGGCCTTCGTAGGACAGTCTATTGTCACTTCCTTGCCTAATTCTACCACAATTATTGTTGAAGATACAGATGTTCATTGGGTTGCAGGGACGGCTATTGATTACAAGCCGATTCCTGTCAATTTAACCTATACCCCGATAGGCGGAAACTTCGCTTGGGTTAAACACTTTCAGGATTATCAAACCTTCTTTAGGAATGCCACTTTCACAGATTTGAAATTCGGATTTGCTTCTGACTTTGACCAAACGACAGAATACACTACTTTAACAGCCTTGGGCGGAGGCGGCTTTGGTACTGTTCCTTTTGGAGATGAACCTTTCGGCGGAGGTCGTTCTGTTCCCCAGGTTGTTAGGACATTGGTTCCTAGAAACAAAGCCCGTTGCCATTGGATAATTCCGTCTATTGTTCATGCGGAGGCTCTTTCTAACTTCGCTGTCACTGGTATCAACTTCTATTTTGTTTATACTTCCAGCAGGACTCGATAATGTTTCAGCCTTCTTTTACTCGTATTCAGACAGAGGATTTAGGGAAAGAGCCGCCAAAATCTTTAACACCTGTTGTGTATCAGGTAAATCTCTTAATTGATTATTTAAAGACGGCTTTTGCAAAGGGTATAACAATTCAAGATAATCTGTTAAATCCGATTAATCCACAGCAAATAAAAGCTACGGGCGTTCCTGCAACAGATACACTACGTTTTGCTGTAACACTTCCGTCAGGCTATCAACCGCAAGGGCTTCAAATCATTAACTGTATTGACTTATCAGGTGCTATTGTAGGAAATGCTGTGTGGGCTGAAATGACTCCGGGCTTACAAAATGGTGACGTTGTAGTAAGGGCTATCTATGGCCTTACAGCAGGTCACACATATCAGATCCGTTTTATCGTATACTAACTATGGCTACTATTGCAGACGACAACGAACAGAATCAGATAGGACAAGGACCGGCACAGCCTAAAGCTACGGCAGGTACTTCTGCCCCTACAGGCTCTGGAACAGGCGTAGGGGTTGGAACAGCCCCCGCTGCTCAAGTACAACAGAATCAAGCCCCTCAAAATAACAATGGCTATACAGATGTTGCCAGTTATTTGAATGCCAATCAACAGGGCGGAACACAATTAGGACAGTCTGTAGCGAACAATTTAACTACAGGGTATAATACAACTAAATCGGGCATTGACACCTCTGTTAATAACGCTAACAGTCAAATTAATAGTGGATACATACCGGAGAACACACAATTAATACAGCAAGTAGCGGCCAACCCTACTGCCGCTGCCGCAGATTCTGGACAACTTTCAGCCTTCCAAGGCCAGTTAAATGACACCTACGGCGGTCCTACGTCATGGGCCGACTATGGCACTCAGCAAGGCAATGTCAACCAGGCTACACAGAATGCAAATCTTTTAAATACTCCTGGCGGAAACAATGTTTTAATTCAGCAAGTGGAGAATCAGACAAATCCTGGTCAAACTAGCCAGGGAGTTAATGCCCTTGATACAATGCTATTTCAGGGCAACCCTAATGCAGTAGCTACAGCTCAAACAGCGGCACAGCCCTATTCAGGACTAAATGATTATTTGAATACTGCTAATACGGGAATTACAGGAAATATAGGTACGGCACAAACTAATGCAGCTCAAACGGCACAGGATGCTCTTAATGCCTTTACCGGATCTAATGGAACATTAACAAACCTTAATAATACTATTAATCAAACGACGGCCTCTGACTTAGCAGCAGCACAAGCTCAAGAAGCCGCCATTAAAGCTGATCTTGGAAATCTTTACGGTGGACAAGCTCTTAATACTACACCTGGAACAATAACAGGCTATGGCGGAGCGCAGAGTCCTTGGTACAACACTACTAATTATACCGTAGGAAACCTCTCTCCTCAAGATTTGCAAGCCCTAGGAATGACGCAAGATCAATGGAATGCTTTGCAAAGCGGATTACAGACGGCGGGGACAAGTACCGCTCATTCAGGGCGTAACTTTGGAGCTAATACCGGCACTACTCAAATGGACTTAAACAGCTATTTGAGCCAACAGGACCCGACGCAAGCCGTCACGAATGCTACAACGGCCACACCTGAGCAATATGCTCAAATGGCAGCTATTCAACAGCTATTAGGAGCTAAGAATCCTACAGGCAATGCCATTAACCCATTAAACTCCGCGCAAGCAAGCACTTATAACCCGAACGGGTTAAATCAGTTTAATTATAATGCCGCTTTAGGAGATGTAGGTAATTTCAATACTAATATGGCGGCTTCTACAGAGGCTGAGAAGAATGCTTTAGTTTCAGGGGCTGATTTAGCTCATGCACAATCTCAGCATACAGGCGGTGTTTTAGGTGGATTGAAACAAGATATTACACATCCATTAAGTACGATAGCCAGTGTCGTAAATCCTATTCAATGGGGCTCTGATATACAAAATATAGCCGGTGGCAAACAAGTAAACCCTACTGGCGGAGTAACAGCTAATAATATTCAAACTCAGGCAGGGGCACTAGCTTTAGCTCATATGCTACTTCCACAGACAGCGGCCCTTGGAGCTACGGGAGCGGGGGCCGGAGCAGCAACGACGGGAGAAGCTATTGCAGGAGCCGCAGCCGCTCACGGCGGAGAAGTAAAAGACGACGGAACGATTGAGACTTACCTAAACAAAAATAAAAAGGTGAAATAACATGGCAAATGGAATAACTGGCGGGCTCGAATCAATTTTAGGACTAGATACAACGGCAGGAACCTCAGAGATGCAGCAAGCTATTGCGGCTCTGCAAGCTGTTGGTGTGCCTAATGCTGCCCAACTATCTTTACCCGAACTTCAGAAATATGTCTCAGCCGGTGTTCTAAGTCCCTCCCAATATCAAGCCATTCAGGAAGATCCTCAAGCCTATCAACAGGCGTTTAATGCTGCTCAGGATAATACAGGGAAGAATGCTCAAAGCGCAGCCCTTCAACAGCTAGGCGGGATTGTACAAGCTGGCGGCAGTACCCCAATTAATCAAGCAAACCTGATGAATAACATTAACACCACAAATCAGGCCATGCAAGCCGCACGTCAGGGAATACAAGAGAATGCTCAAGAAAGAGGCGTAGCTGGCGGTGGACAAGAATTAATGAGTCAGTTAATGAATGAACAAAGTAACGCTAATACAGCAAATCAAGGGGCTGTTAACGCAGCTTCTAATAATGCCCAATTAGCCCTATCAGCTTTAGCCAATCAGGGGACGTTAGGCGGAACAATGCAGGGACAAGCTAATCAGTCTCAGCAAGCGCAAGCTCAAGCTGCTGCTCAGATAGCTCAATACAATTCACAGCTTCAAAGCGCTGCTAATCAATATAATACGCAGAATGCGAATAGCGCACAAGCGGCAAATTTACAGAACGCTCAAAATATCTCAGGACAAAATACAGGCCTTGCAAATCAACGTACTGAATATAATGCTCAAGTACCTCAGACGGTGTTTAACGATCAAATGGGTAAAGCTCAACAAATGGCAGGGGCTTATCAGAATATGGGTAATCTGAAGCAACAGCAAGCGGCTAATCAGAACCAATTCACAGGCTCGTTACTTGGCGCTGGTGCAGGTTTGGCCGGTGACTATATGATGGGTCAAGGCTTCGCTAATTCAGGAGCCATGACGGGGAAGCAGGCTAACGAAAATAATAATAACTCCACGGCTACTCCTTATGCCAATGGTGGGGAAGTTAAATGCTATGCCGAAGGCGGGGAAGTGCATGACCATGAACTTTGTATGAAATTAGGCGGTCCCGTCCCTGGTACACCTGAAGTGCCGGGAGATAGCACACAAAATGATACCGTTCCTGCTAAGTTATCCCCTCACGAAATCGTGTTGCCTCGTACAGTGGCGCAAGCCCCTAATGCCCCTCAAGCGGCAGCTCAATTTGTACAAGGCGTGAAACAGAACGGCGGTCAGCCGACTATGGGACAGCCTCAATCTTTAGATTTCTCAGCCATTCTTAAACAATTAGAAGCTAACGGGCTTGAACTTCGCTTAGCCCCGAAGGGAGCATAACAATGCCTTATAAATCCGACGCACAGCGTAGATTCTTCCATACAGATACGGCTAAGAAAGCCGGTATTACGGATAAAGAAGTAAATGAATTCGATAAGGCTTCTAAAGGCATGAAACTCCCTGAAAAGAAAATGAGTGAAGGGGGCGATACTACCCCTTCGCCTAATCCCTCTATTAAAAATGAGGACTATGGCAAATTAGTAGCTCTTAAAAACTTTCTTATGAATGCCAGAAATGGCACACTGGGAGCTGGATCAAAAGAGCTTAATGCCGCTGACAATATAGATCCTGTTATTAAAGGGTCTACTGATACAGCAAAAGGCTACGCCGATGGCGGAGATATAACTCCTTCAGATGAAGCGGCTCAACTTCTATCAGGACAAGGAAATGGCCTATCCTTTATGCAAGGTGCTGCGGCAAAAGCGGCGGCTCCGGCTGATTTTAATAATATGCAGCAACTTGGAATGGTTCCGCCTTCACTTCAAATGCCTCCTACGCCACAGACACAACCGCAACCGATTAATATCAATGCCAGTGTACCGCCCCCGACTGCTCCTTTAAATCCTGTTGTTCAAGCTTCACAAACAGCTCAGACAATGCCTCCTACCAATCCTTCTATCTATCAAGGAATTACAGCAGAGGATAGAGCCAATTTAATGCAGAAACTTATAGCTCAAAAATCTAGTCCGGGGATGTTAGCGGCCAGTGGCGCTGCCGGATTAGGCGATGCTATTACGTCTGCCTTTGGAAAAGCTCCTACATATGCTCAAAGAAATCTTAGAGCCGCACAGGAACAGAATATGGAACAGCGTACCGGAGCAATGGACACGCAAAGACAACAAAAGATGCAGGATTTACAAGCTAATATTATGGAACAGGAAAATGACCCTAATTCTGCTTACAGCAATGGGGCCCGTACATTCGCTTCTAGTATGACCGGTAAAAAGTTTCCTAGTGGTGTTACTGCCGCCCAAATTAAAAGCCTATTCCCTGATATCGTTAAAATTATGGACTCTCAATTAACAGCCGCCACAGCTAAATATAAAACCACTGAGGAAGCCCAACAAGCCGGAGCAAATCAAGGATTCTGGCATAATTTAGGTCAAAAAATAAGTGCTAAGATGGGCGGTACAGGGGCCCAATTTGAACAGGCTTTAGGCCAAACAGCCGGTGTTAAACCGATAGCGGGAGCCTCATCGTCAGGATGGGGTAATGTGCGTAGGAGTCAATAATGGAATATACTGCAACCGGCCCTGACGGAAATGATTATACGATAACTGGTCCTGCCGGGGCTAGTGATGAAGAGGTTATTGCTCAAATTAAACAGGCTGTAGAACCTGGATCATTAGAATCTTTTGGTCGTGCCGCTGTCAATAATCTGCCAGCCGGCGGCCAATTAGGGGCTATCGGAACTGCGGCTATGAAAGGCGAGGACTACTCTAAAGGTATGGCCGATTGGAACCAAAAGGCAGCAGAAGCTAAAGAAGCAAGTCCTATAGCTTATGGAGCAGGGGCTGTTACAGGCTCTTTAGCTCCTTTAGCCATTCCTGTTGTCGGAGAAGCCCTGAAAGCTGCCCCTATACTTACAGGAGCGGGGCTAGGAGCCTTAAATGCTGTCGGGAACACTGATATAGCCAAAAACCCAGAAGAGGCCCTTAAACAAGGCGCTGAAGGGGCTGCTATAGGCGGTGTTTTAGGCGGAATAATGCCTACTGGTCAAAAGGCTGCTGAAGGACTTGATAAATATGCTAATATGAAGTCTCTCCAAACGGCTGATTTAAGTGCAAAGATGCTAGGAAACTTATCGGAAGAAGAAGCCGGCTCTTTAGGCAGTAAATTACACGCTTGGGACTTGGACACTGGAACATTAGAGGAACGACAAGTTAAAGGACAAGCTTTGCTCAAACAAGCCGGAGAAAAAGTAGGCTCTTTTGGCGGAGGGGCATTACCTTTAGAAGATCCAACTCCGTATATCAATAATTTGCAGGACAAAATGCAGCAATCAGCTAAAATTTATGGGCCACAAGAAACGAGAGATGCCGGAATATATCAAGCTGGAATTTCTAATTTTAGACCTGGTATGACGTTCGATGAACTAGCCGATATGAAAAGCGGTTTAGGTGAAAGGGCTTTTGATGCTTCCCATCAAGTGAAACCAGGGGCGGATGCCCTGGCTGATGTTCATGGCGAGGTACGGGACGCTATGAAATCTATTATTTCCGGTGCGCCTTCAGAATACCAGGATGCAATGACTGATTATTCCCAATTAAAGGACATTACTAGGGGTATACAGAATCAATTAGGACGGGCAAGGGCTCAAGGCCCTCAAATGAAGGGAATAGGAATGATAGGGCGTATGGGCGGGGCTATTACGGGCGGGAATGTGCCAGCAACGGCTACAGCCGCTGGCCTATCTGCCGCAACCGGCCATCCATTATGGGCTTTAGGACTCGGAGCTACTTTATCTCAGAATCCTCAAGCTATGGCAGCCGGAGCTAGAGGGCTTGCAGGAGCCATTCCTAAAGTCGCTGCCGCATCGACATTAGGCGGAATTGACGCTGTTGTGTCTAATTTTATTAAGAATCCCCAATCTTACGGTAAATTCTCAGCTCCATTACTGCAAGCTCTACAAACAGGCGGAAAACAAGCCTTTTCTGCTACTAGCTTTGTTATGCGCCAGCAGCATCCCGAATTAAATGATATTATGCTTGGAAATCAAAAGGATACAAATGAAACTCAGCGATAGGGTAGATATCATGGACAAAGCCCTAGTCTCCCATATAGAAGAATCAGGCGAAATCAGAGCTGATTTGAAATGGCTGAAAAAAATGATTTGGGGAATATTCGGCGTTATAGGTGCGGATATTTTGGCGAGGTTCTTTCACTAATGGAGATGAGTGTATGTCGTATATTGTCTGTTGGAAATGTAAACGCTCAATTACTCCACTAGCGCGTAGAGAAAAAGATAAAAAGACCAAAAAGACTTGGCTGATAACTTATTGCCCTTTTGATAGATGTGCAGCGAATTTAGATATAACGGATGCTCCGACTGTGAAGATATGGAACGGAAGCTTTTTCGAGGAATATGAACCTTAATTTAGTCCGTAGACCTTCTAGCAACGGTTGTACATTCGGAGACTTGTCTATCGACGGACAAGAATACTGTTACACGTTAGAAAGACCGGAGGTGCAAATACCCCCCGGCCAGTACTCTATAGAAATGACATGGAGCCCTCGGTTTAGTCGTCCTCTTCCTCTTCTAGACGGGACAAGTCCTCGAAAGGATATAAGAATCCACGCAGGGAACTGGCCTCGGGACACTGAAGGATGCCTTCTCGTAGGTCTGAGTATAGGGGACAGTATGCTATGTCAGTCTCAAGCGGCTCTTGGGCCATTGGTCACTCTGATTCAGCAAGCGCTTGACGCTCACGATTCGGTGTCAATTGTAATTCAATAGCCGCTTTTAAGGTCTTTCTTACTCCTAAATATTTTCCTTTGTACTTGACTTCCCACCAACTATATCGCGGATTCCAACTAATTCCTATATAGCCCGATTTATTGGATTTAGTTAAACCTATATTTTGACGATTCCCCGATTGAGTCACAAAACGTAAATTTTCTAGTCTATTGTCTAATTTATTTCTATTAATATGGTCTACTTGTAATCCATTTATTGGGTATCCAATAACACAATGATGTAAGAAAACAATTTTCGATTGAGGCATCGTCTTGCTCCAAATATTCCTACTAGCGTACCCTTGACTCGCACAATACCATTTTAAATGGCCTACAGCCTTATAAACTCGCTCGTCTACGAGAGTTTCTTTATTCCGCGTCAGTTTGATTATTGGCATTTCGTTCACGCCTTAATTTAGTTTTTATTCGTTTAGCTTCATACTTATTAAATAAAAAGATTTCACGTCTAGAGCCTTTCCGGGCTAACCGGGAAGGCTTTTCTTTTTTAGTAGGATAACTTTTATAATTCATGGTTTTAATCCTCTGATGCGCTCATCGGGAGGGCTCGTCTTTCCCGTCGGGGAGCTTGGACTCTCTTTGCCATGCTTTGATAAAGGCCACTTCCTGCCAGTTGGAATCCATCTTCTCGTCATCAGCTTCCCATGAGAATGTAGACGCTTGCTTGATGACGTAACCGTCGCGGACGAAGTCATAGCTAATCAGAATGGAATCAGCCGCTCGAACGTCAGATAATCCAACTTCGATTTCGTTAATGTGTTCTTCAATGCGCGGATACCAGAAATCAAAACTAAGGCGTTGTCCTTGCACATTGAGTTGGTCATCCCAATCTAATTTAACCGTCTTGGATTTGTAGTCCCCCATCGTCAGCTCCTTTCAGGCCCTACTATAGTATAACACATTTACTTTAATTTGTCAAGCCCTACGAATTCTTTAATTGTCTGTATATCAATAGCTACAAAGAAGCCTTGAGCCTCTTGAAAGAAGCCGTAGCCTACTGTAGCCTCATTAATGCCTATTAATCGCCCTTTCAAATCAACTAACGGTCCTCCCGAATTGCCGGGATTAATAAAAGCGCTATGAATGATATAACGCCCCTTTCCGGCTATCGAATTGCCATTTATAAAGTCTGTCACCCAACCTACCGAGTCATTTCCTTGTAAGCCTAACGGTGAGCCGAAGGAAAGCACTTGCTGGCCCTTCTTAGGCTCTATGCCATATTGGAAATAGGGGAAATCCGCTATTTCATTAGGAACAATCAGAGCTAAGTCCTTTTTAAAGTCTATTTTAACTAAAGAAGCGGTATACACTTCTCCTTTAGCACTCTTAATAAACACTTTCTTAATATTAGGATGATCAAAACAATGCGCACAAGTTAGCGTCAAGCCGTCCTCGGCAATAACAGCTCCGCTACACGTCCCGGCTCCCTTCTCCCCTACAATGCCAATCTTTACAACTTTTGGATCTGTCTTTTGAATGACTCTTTCAATCTGAGTGGCACAGGCGGTAGTGGCAAGTAACAGGAAGAAAAGTAGCTTTTTAGTCATTCGTTTTATCCCCTTTAATTCTCAATATTTTCTTTCCTTTAGAAAGCATGGCGATATCTTCTTCTGTCACCTTTAAAGCCCTCATTTCTGCTACCAACTCTTCTAGTACTTTCATACGTTCTTCCCGGCTCTCTGCCTTGCGTTCTATACAGCGTTTATAAAAGGCTTCGGCTGTATCCAGATTCATTCTAAAGCCTATAGGCTCTGTCATAGTTTATCTCCCCTAAAATATGTCTTACATTTCTTACAGAACATACGTTTATACATTTCTCCTTCAAAGGGCCTTGTTCCCCAAGCAATAGCATACTTAGCAGAACACATGTGATGAATAGACGGGACGCTTTGTGGTGCCCAGGCTTGTATCTTTGTATAAAGCTCTTCTGTGCTTAATACATCGTGTATATTGTATTTCTTCATTTCATTCCATGCTTCTGTATTGCCTTTAAGACATTCTTTCCATAGGCTAAGACCGGGGAATTTATGATGCTTCAGTTTTTTGTATTTAGTACAGAGTTTGTCTGTTAAATATTCTAGCTTATGGGACGTGAAATCTGCTACAGTGTCGGCTACGCGGTATGTATCCCAATGTTTATAAGGACTAGGAGGCTGCATACCATATTCTATGAAACGGGCATTCAGCTTACGGCTGTCAAACTTCTTACCATTTTGGGTTATAACAACGTCGGCCTCGTCTAGAAGCGCCCAAATAGCCTGTAATAAATCCTTTTCTTTTTTATTACGAGTATCTACATACATGACTTTCTTTTCGCCTAGCCATTTAGCTGCGAACGCGAGTACATACCAATCCTCTTTAATTTGATCTAGATTTACACGCTGTTCGCCTAACTGCCAAATATAGGCAATTAAAGGACTCGTCTCTATGTCAAAGATTAAGGTACGAGGTATCATTTTGCCGCCTTTCTCATTTTTTTACGATCTTCCGCTGTTTTCTTCTTATGGCAAAGTTTGCAAATAGCTCTTTGAGGCGAATAGAACATTTTCTTTACATATTCTGTAAGGTTATTGATATCCAATGTTCCGACAGCTTCTATGTGATCCACTTCAGCCATTTGTATCGGCCATGCATTTAAACAAATTGGACAATTAAAATATTTATCTTTACCTTTAGCAGTGTCATCTATGGCTTGTTTAAGGATTTCCCGGCGTTCCTTGCTTCGGCTCCAAATCAACCGTATTGCTTGTCTCAGTTTGCTCTCTAGGCTTTTGGGCTTTTTCATTTTTGGCTCTCCGTTTCATCCTTTGTGTTCGATCATTCCACCATTTATCGTACCAAAACTCTACCCAAAGAGTAATTAAAATTGCCAGATCTAGCCATTCACCTAATGACACTCTGCCCATGACTCCCCCGTGTGACAATCGACAGTCAATGGCACATCTAGTTTTACAGCGTTTTCCATCGAATGTCTAACGCCTTTCAGATCTTCGTCTATATCCGGCGACTCAAATAATAACTCATCGTATACTTGGACTAAAAGCCCGAAAGAGGGAGAGAAACACGCCATTCGTTGAGCTTTTTCGATCCCTATCATAGCCATCTTCATTATTTCTGCTGCGCTTCCCTGTGTAATGTTATTGATAAGCTGTCTCTCAGCAGCTTCCCGCTGCCACATATTACCGTTTGTGAGTCCGTTAACTCTAATACGTCTGCCCAAAAGCGTAGTGCAGAAGCCGCTTCGCTTCGCGTCATATATAAGGGTATCTTGCCATCTCCTAAGACCAGGAAATACGCTCCACCACTTGTCAATTTCGATTTGTGCTTCATCTAACGTCCCTCCCATTTGTCTTTGGACGGAATACTTGGAAGCTCTGTATCCGACGGAAAGATTAAGCACCTTGGCCCGGTCACGGCTAATCCCCAAGCGCAGGGCTGTGTAATCGTGGAAATCTGTCCCATCATTAAACATTTGGCACAATACAGGGTCTTTTGAAAGATGCGCCATGACACGGGGTTCGATTTGTCCATAATCGAAATCTCCCATAAGCATTCCGGGTCTAGGGACAAACATCCTCCGCACCTTTTTTCCATTTTCTGTTTTCCTCGGTATTTGAAGAAGATTAGGATTGCTACAGCTTAAACGCCCTGTTCTTGTCCCGCATTGGTTAAACCACGAATGGACCACAGATTGTCCGCTGTCGAGGTAAGGATTGACGAACGAGGACAAGAGAGTGTCAATTTCACTGTATTTAAGCAATAAGGACACGGTTTCGATATCATGTAGTACGCTAAGGGCTCTTTTGTCTGTGCTAGGCTTTCCTTTGAACGTCGGATAGATGCCTTTTTCATTTAGTGCCTCCAAGAGTTGTTTTGGACTACTAAGATTAATATATCCGAGTTCATTTTTAATTTCTTTTTCAATAGGTTCTTTTTGCGCTTCGAGAGTTTCTCGTAGTTCTTTAAGGTATCTAAGATTAACACATATCCCCCTATTTTCCATTTGCTGTAAAATGAAACTAACCGGTTTCTCTATTTGCTCGAAATATTGAACGGCAGTTGGTAAATCAGACGCTTTACCGGCGCTAGAAAGGATAGACACGCTCTGCCGTTCATAAAGCAGCTTAGTGACATATACGTCAAAAGCATTATATATGGAAACTAATTCAAAAGGCTGTTTATCTAGTGTAAGACGTTCCGTCTTTTGCTTTTTCGTCTTTTTCCCTACTATGTCATCATAAGAAGGATAAACAATACTAAGAGTCCTTTCTGCAAGGGATTTAAGCCCGTAACTAGGTAATGAACTGTCCAAGATATGCTGGACAAGGCCTATGTCCCATGTAAGCTGAGTATCTTTAACATCAATCCCCCACTGTCTTAATATTTCAATATCTGTCTTTGCATTGTGCCCGATTATAGAAAAGGATAGAAAAGGCAAATTACTAAGAAGCTCCAAATCAGAAAAAACATAAATACTATCATTACCCACAACAGACAGCCCACAACAAACGAATCCAGCGGATTCATCATGCTCCACATCAAGTACAACAGTAGAGCCTTTGGGTATTTTAGAAGCCTCTGGATTAATTTCAACTGAGAGGCCGTACTTTATGGTTAAGCCATTGAAAACAGCTAACAACTGTTCTGTAGACAATTAAGGCTCCAATCGCCGTATACACGGCTACACCTATTAAAATGAACAGGCTTAATTCAAAAAGGCAAACTAGAATCAGTGTTAGGTAATTCTTTATATCGGTCATCTGTTCCTTTCTGTCTAGCCGCATAATCTAAGAGCATGAGTCCGTCATACACCATGTGGGCTAAATGATGTAGCCCGGACTCTTGGTCATAGTTCTGTCCTATGATCCAGGCCGTTAAATGACGACTACAAGAGCCGGCTAGTTTCATCCACGGCATTCCGTCTTTGTAATTCCATTGTCCGTACTTCTTAGCTCCGAAGTCCCCCACTCTAGCTACTTCGGAAAGTCCGGCCATTCCTAGAACAAATTGAATACCAGGCTTATCTGTATCAAAATGCTTTGCTTCTGTCATAAGGTATCCTCATCTTGTAGTATCTGCCTAACGGCTTTTATCTCTTTATACATTTGCTCTAAAAGTATAATAACAGCCTGTTCATATGGAGTACAAGCTTTAAGATCTTCAAGTTTCATCCGAGATTGCCTAGCGCCTCTCCATTCTCTGCTATTCGCTCATCCTCGTACTTTGCAACTTTGAGACGGTATAGCTCAAGCGCAGCACAGAATAAAGCTCCCATGCACACACAGAATACAGAAAAAGAACGCCCATTACGCACAACGTACTCGACACATTCTTTATAGAGAACATAAGTTAGATCCCCCGCTTTCATGGGCTTTCGCCCGTCATCAATGCTACTCATCTCGCCTTTTGTAATATGCGGCATTAGCGTAGCTCCTTTCTTAAAGCTTTAACAGCTTCTTCTGCATTTGTGAATATACCATCTACTAAAATATTAGTGAAGCCCATCTTTAAGCCTGTAGCCCTCTCAGGCGCTACAATATAAACAGGTATCTGTCTATGATAGATGGCAAAGGCCATCTCCCATGCCGCCCCGTCTGACATTCTATCCCCATTCAAATTGAGAACAGACCGAGAGGCCGCTACTGCGGCTAAGTCCTTCTTAACATACCACACCATTTTAGATTTATTATAGGCTGTACTAATAACATGATCCGGCTTATAGCCTTCTAGTTCTTCATCCGCAGCGGGACAATAGAATGTAAGTCCTGCCTTACGCAATAGGCCATGAGCATAATAGCGCTCTTTAAGAACTTCCGACACTTTGCGGCCTGTCATAGCTCCGGCAACGTACACGTCGTAATTAGTCAAGGAATTCCACCTCTCCGCTTCCCTGACATTCAGGGCAAGTGTCTGTCACTCCATCTTCGCAATATCCAATATCTATATACCCGGCTCCGCCACACGATTCGCACGTCTCGAACATGGGATCAAAATCATCTGTCTGTATCATAATAGCCTCCACACTCTGAATGGCACAATGATTCCTTTTGTACTTCGTGAGGCTTTGAAAGACTATAATGCACTCTAGACCCAAGCTCATGCCAATAGGCGAGTCCTATGAACATAACTTCGTCCTCTTCTTTGAATGGCTTGTTACATACTTTACAGAAGATTTGCATGATTTAGTATATCCCCAATTTAGCTGTCTGTAAAGGGCTTTCGCCATATCTCAGGATCTAAAAGACAATGGAGAATGCCGGGTTCGCTATTAGCCATTAAAGTTCCACCATTCTGTACGGGCTATTCATCAACCCGAAGTGCGCAAGTCCCTTCGGACCGTTATCATTCTTATCTAGATTGCCTACAATCTCCGTCATCTCAGGTGTCACCCTCGTCTCCGATAGGAGAAGAACCCGGCTGCTAGCTTGTTCGATCGTACCAGAACCCTTAATCATTGACATTCTAGGAGTAACCTTCTCACCGGATTTAAGGTCAATCCAATCCGCCGAGCGATTGAGTTGCGCGGTAACGATGCCCGCCGTGTCATATTTTCGTCGTAAATAATTAAGTCCCTGCATGAATGCCCCAAGCTCACGTTGTTCCTCTGAGACGTGATTGATATGGTCAAACACAAACAAGTCTGGTTTGATTTCATTTATCGCTTCCTCGACTTTTTCAATGTTTGGCGCAAATGAGTCACATACGTAGAGAGCATGGCTTCCGAAGTCTGAAGGCTTGGACAAAGTTGCGATATATCTTTGCCAGAATTCAGTATACGGAGTTTCTGTGCTAAATATAAGCACCTTTTTACCCGCTTCGCACAATGTTCTAGCGACACCAATAATCCAGTTAGTTTTTCCCGTTCCTGTTCTCGCGGCAACGGTGAGCAAACGGCTGCTCTTGAGTCCGCCTTGAAGCATTTGGTCAAGCTTGGGGTAGCCTGTTTGTAAATTTGCTGCACCATCTGAGTTGGAAGCCAACTGAAGTTGCTCATTGAATTGCTTGAGGCTGTCTGGGTTGGTCGGACTGTGGATGACAAGTCCGGTATTACCTCCATTGTCCTGAAATTTACTATTGATCCCTTCGGATAAGCGAATGGGTTTGGGTTCATATCTATTCCAGATGTTTTCGATTTTGGCTTCCAAATGTCCATCGTCTGCCCCAACCCTCTTAGTGTGCGGCTCAAGAAAGCTCCTAGCATCATTAGCAGAGTAGCCATCAGAACGTAACCTGCCGAGAATTGAGACAAGGGTGTTGTCAATGTTCCCATCTTTCATTTCCTCCAAGGCTTTAGCAATCCAACCTTCTTGTTTAATATTCCCCTTTAAGCCCGTTGTATTCTGCCGCGTAGGCACAGTCAAGGCTGCAAACATAGAGCCGGGAAAGGGCGTTAACTTGTTTACAGCTAATCCACTTCCTAACCACCGATACCTTCTTCCGCTTTCGTGAATCGAACCAGGGGCTACAATGTACCCGCCATCGCCCCGGATATCCATGCCCGGTGCAACCCGGACTGCATTCTCTACGTTTACGCCCGGATGTTTGTGCCATAAATGTTTACCATCCCCTGTAAGGCTTATACAACTCGAAGATAGACCTAACTTCTTTGCGCTTTCTATTCCTTCCGGGCCGTCTAGATCTATTACGACAATCGAGCTTATGGAACCCGTCACTATACCCACATTCGCATTCGGCCATTTCGTAAACCATTCCGTTACTTCGCTTTCTGTTGCCCTTCTTTTTTGAAACTCTGTCCAGGGAATTAACGGCTCTTTTCCCTTTGGACGTAGGGGAATTACGGAGAAGCCAAGAGCTAAATATTTCAAAGCATGTGTAAGCATTCATAAGCTCCCCGTCCATTGGTTGCGTTGATTTCTATTGTTTGCTTGTTCTTTATACGTAGACCATTTACAATTATCGGGATTATATCCTTCATTATTGTTGATTCTATCTAGAGTCTTTCCAATAGGTCGATTTCCCATATCCTCTAAAAAGTAAGGAAAGTAATGCCATGCCTGACACACCCGAATGCCTTTTGCTCCGTAAAGAGTGTAATTACTTGCTAAGGGATTTTCGCAACGTTGAAGCATTGAGAGCCAAGACTTATAAGTTCTAGTTTTAGTTAATCCATGCGTCTTATTTGTCTTACCTACTTTACTGCAAGTTTTTACTCTAAGACAACCACAAGACTTTGTATTGCCATTCATTAAATTAAACAAATTAGCTTCAAAAGGCGTACCGCACTTACTACATTCCGTTCCGACTAGATAATTACCCATTAATAAAGCTCCACATGAGAAAACTCGCTGACCATTCCGGTTCAAACAATGGCAAATAGTACATTCGTAATTGTAGTTCCGGTTTAGTTTTTAATTTCTTTTCACGGCGCAGTATTAAACCCCAATTACAAGTAATACCATAACACTCTTTCAACAACTTCGCATAGCCTAGTAATTGAAGGGGGTGTAAAACATCTAGCTTACTTTTGATTTTCAAATCATCACATACGATATCTTCAACCTTCGGAGGTTGTATTAACTTGTTCTCTAATGCTTCTCTTGTTCTTTTGTCATAGAGAGTCCTGCGTGATTCAACCCAAAAAGGGACAGAGAATGTTCCGGCTCCATCCAACGTCCCGCCAAATTCTTTCCCCGTCATCTGCTGTTCTATGAAGAGAGGCTTGTACCCGCTTTCTTTGTAGAACTGCGCCACCGGGGCAAATACAGAGGCTTGGTATTCCGGTACGCCTTCTTCAAAACTTTCACCGCGCAGGAAGGCTTCCCGTAGTTCATGTATGTCATGACCTAAATTGGCCGCCTCTTTGTAATAGTCCTCGGCGGCTTTGGCACAGCACACGTCGTCCTTGCCATGCAGGCCTTTACATATCCACTGTTGGAAGCCTGACATATCCCTAGCGAATATGCCGGGAATTTGAGAAACGGAAGGAATGGCTGTGCCTTCAGCATTAAGATGTTCGACGTGACTCACTTAGAAAACCTCAGTTTAGCTAATTCTACCATTACATTGTTTAATCGCTGTGCATAATCTAATTCCATTTCTAAGCGCATGTGCAGATAAGCAGTACCCTTTTCTGTTTCTAACTCTTTTATACGGCGCTCTAGCTGTTTAATATGTTCAAATACGTTAATCATTTATTCCCCTTTCACAAACTTCAACATTTCTATAGCAAGGCTAACGGCCTCTATTGGCAATACTTCTAGGCTAACGACAGGTGCAAGAGCAATAACAGCCGCTTGAATAACTCCCTGACGGCTGATACGCTGATCCTTGGCCGCCCACTCTTCTTTGGACATGCTATTGTCCGGCGCTTTCTCTTTGTTAAACTTCGGTGTGAAATGCTTCGCTCTCGCTGTATCCGGTTTAGCTTCAACTACAGGAGCAGTAACAGTCTTTGTTTTCTGTGATGTATTAAAGCTTAGGATCTTATTCAAATACTCTTTACCAGAATTGGCAATATAATACTCAGCCTCGAATTCAACCCCAGGCACAATGTTAGCCTTGTCAGATTCATTAAACTGTTTACTATAATTTACATAACGTCCGTTCGCTTTGAAACCATACTTCGTAAGCTCTTCTACTTTCACCTTCACTACTTGATTCGTTGCCATTTTATATTTCTCCTTTAGATTCGTACTGTAATTCCAACACCGACATGCTGCATGTGATCGTATGTAATACCGATTTTCATATTGTCCCAAAGCACATAGGATATCTGAGCAAACACTACTGTATTAGTGCCACTACTTCCTGATAACCCTAGTCCTAAGTCTAGCTTCTTATAGTACAGGCCATCAAGCCCTCCGCCGAATCTTAGCTTATCTGAATAGAAAGCTCCGACAAATGGCCTAGCTTCAAATCCGAATTGCGGAGCCGTCACTGTAACACTTCCATCCTTCTTAACATCTATTGTAGATCTCCGATCTGGCAATGTCGTAATTGTCGTTTTACCCGGACGCACAATGATAAGCTGATGCTTAACCGGATCAACAATGATTTGCTCTTTGTCCTGAGCCGGAAGCACATAGGGTTTAGAAGGCGAAATAATCCCTTTTGGAAATCTATGAATTAGATAACCCAAAAAGCACATGAGCGTTGCAAGTCCTAATAGTTTATAGCGTAATTTCATTATCGTGTTATCTCCATTATAAAAATATAGATCCTATAAGCAATGTAGTCTAAGAATTTCATGACTTGAATGTATTCGTAGCTGCAAATGCTGTAACACATGACGCATATGCCCCGGCTTCTGCCATTGTGATAGCGGGATGGTGAAAGGCTGCCATTACAATTCTAACTATAATAGCCGTAGTGAAGATAGCAAGCCATGTGTCTCCGTGTAAATCAATTAAAGACTGAATATAATCTATGAAGTTTTTCATGATTTCCTTTTCATCAAAAAGCACATAAGCTTTTAGTCCTCGTATTCGGAACGTCTAACAGGGGTCTTGTGCTTCGCATCTCTATATTCTCTCATACCATTTGCGCGGTCAGGCGCTTCACTATACACTTCTAATTCTTGTTTTAATACAGTGTATGCGTCCATATTATTTTTGCACCATTTAGCAATACGCGCTTCACATGCTGATATATGATCTGCGACCGCTTGATGAGTAATGCCTAGCTTAGCGCCTATCTCATCCTGTGTCAGTCTATCAAAATTATGATAGTCCCATACTTTACGTTGTTTAGGTGTTAAATGCTTTACTGCCATTCTAAGAAATAACTGCTCTGGTGTTGGATGTTCTGAGTCGCTACTATATTCTGGTTCTGGAATGTTTTCGATATCCATAAATCTCCTGTAGATATACCCCTTCTACCCTTACCTACTTTTGGCAAGCTGTTTTTTATATCTATATTACGAGCGGAAATAAGGGCCTTGTATATCAGGGTGCAAATACTGATATATTTCTCTCCGTTTTGGATAAAGTTCTATGTGACTATTACAGCGGTCACATACTAAACCCCTAACTTTTTTAGTTTTATGATCGTGGTCAATAGCTAAAGGACGCTCATTTTGTAAAGGAAGATAATTACAAATTGCACACCGTTCGCCTTGATACGATAATAACCAGGAATACTCGATTGCAGTTAAACCATATTTATTAACTCTAAAATTCAAAACTTTCCAATCAATCACTTTGACCCCCTTCTTTTACAACACTTTCAGAAAGCTCTGTTAATTCCCACATTTCCTGTTTAGGCGCTCGTATCTCTCTATAGCGCTCAGGATGTACAGGATTAGGACAACTAGGCACGTGGCAAATGATGCAAGGGCTGCCGCTATCGTGTGTCCCGTCCTTCCATGTCACGGCTACGCTTTCCATGCTAATAGATTTAGGCCCGTCGTTACTATCTGCTTTTGTCCAACCCGGTGTGCCTGACTTTGTACGTCTTTGACACGTCCAACAATAAAACCCTAAGATTTTATGTCCTCGATGTTCTTTCATATTAAATAGCTCCTTTTGTATGCTCGTCGAATCTCCGCTCCCTGTCCCATGTCATAACCATGTATGTCCCATCATGGAAAGGTTTCACGGCTACGCCTGAATTGTTTACAAACAACTTAGCCGCCTTTCTCTTTGCCTCTAATTCGTATTTGAATATTTCATCTACATGCCATGTCTGTGTACGATTGAGAACATAGTTTATCATTTGTGCCCCTTTGGTTTGGGAAGATAGGTAACACCTGCGTCTGGCGCGTCTGCACATTCTTGATAAACAGACGCACGGCCTTGCTCATAGCCCAGCTTGTAGCAGAGATGACTTATCACCATTCCCATTATTGTTATCTGCAAGGATAAGGCAAGTATGATAATAGTGTCCCGGCTCATTATGCCCATCCCATAATCATAGCATATAATTGCTCATGTATTTCCCAAAAGTCATAAATACATGGTCCACGACACTCAATTTCAAACATATTAGTTCCCCTCCTTTCGTTTAGGAAACCGTCGATTTTTGCGTTGCTGACTGACGGTAGCCCACCGACAATTATTCGGCTCATATCCTTCATTGTTATTTATTCTGTCCAACGACATACCGGCCGGTCGCTCGCCCATATCGCGCAGGAAATTTTCAAACAATTCCCATTCGGGGAAATAAGAAATTCCGCGTAAGCGATAATGTTTAGCGTCCGTTCGTGTAGTCGACGTGCAACGAGTTTTCATGCCGTACCAAGACACGTATGTCGATGAAACGCGACGATTGCGCGTGTGTCCGTGCTTAACTGCGGAAGTGAAACCGTAGGTATTTCCGTTCGTAAACATTGCTCAATTCCCTTCAGAATCGCAGAATATACAGAGCATAGGGCAAATACATTTCTTATTCTCATCCGGTGTGCATTCAAACATACAAGCACACCTAGCACACGTATGTCTAATAGGTTCCATTGAGAGTATCTCCTTTTACTAATTCTAGTCCATATTTTAAAATCTTTTTCCATGCCGCTGACCTTGCCGCTGATGCCGCTGACCATGCCGCTGACCCTGCCGCTGATGCCGCTGACCCTGCCGTCTGTGCAAGCTCCGCTATTTTCTAGCCATTGTTTATCTATATTCATAGTAATTCCTCCTGTGTTTTAATTATGCT
>Ga0209421_1000004_pt1 | contig 38061 bp, 56 predicted proteins | sample BlaSpr_A8_OM2_O2_FD_187977 | JGI IMG/M metagenome (GOLD analysis project Ga0209421, IMG submission 187977) | Forest soil microbial communities from Thunder Bay, Ontario, Canada - Black Spruce, Ontario site 2_A8_OM2_O2 (SPAdes) (version 2) | ecosystem: Environmental > Terrestrial > Soil > Boreal... | reverse complement strand
AGCATAATTAAAACACAGGAGGAATTACTATGAATATAGATAAACAATGGCTAGAAAATAGCGGAGCTTGCACAGACGGCAGGGTCAGCGGCATCAGCGGCAGGGTCAGCGGCATGGTCAGCGGCATCAGCGGCAAGGTCAGCGGCATGGAAAAAGATTTTAAAATATGGACTAGAATTAGTAAAAGGAGATACTCTCAATGGAACCTATTAGACATACGTGTGCTAGGTGTGCTTGTATGTTTGAATGCACACCGGATGAGAATAAGAAATGTATTTGCCCTATGCTCTGTATATTCTGCGATTCTGAAGGGAATTGAGCAATGTTTACGAACGGAAATACCTACGGTTTCACTTCCGCAGTTAAGCACGGACACACGCGCAATCGTCGCGTTTCATCGACATACGTGTCTTGGTACGGCATGAAAACTCGTTGCACGTCGACTACACGAACGGACGCTAAACATTATCGCTTACGCGGAATTTCTTATTTCCCCGAATGGGAATTGTTTGAAAATTTCCTGCGCGATATGGGCGAGCGACCGGCCGGTATGTCGTTGGACAGAATAAATAACAATGAAGGATATGAGCCGAATAATTGTCGGTGGGCTACCGTCAGTCAGCAACGCAAAAATCGACGGTTTCCTAAACGAAAGGAGGGGAACTAATATGTTTGAAATTGAGTGTCGTGGACCATGTATTTATGACTTTTGGGAAATACATGAGCAATTATATGCTATGATTATGGGATGGGCATAATGAGCCGGGACACTATTATCATACTTGCCTTATCCTTGCAGATAACAATAATGGGAATGGTGATAAGTCATCTCTGCTACAAGCTGGGCTATGAGCAAGGCCGTGCGTCTGTTTATCAAGAATGTGCAGACGCGCCAGACGCAGGTGTTACCTATCTTCCCAAACCAAAGGGGCACAAATGATAAACTATGTTCTCAATCGTACACAGACATGGCATGTAGATGAAATATTCAAATACGAATTAGAGGCAAAGAGAAAGGCGGCTAAGTTGTTTGTAAACAATTCAGGCGTAGCCGTGAAACCTTTCCATGATGGGACATACATGGTTATGACATGGGACAGGGAGCGGAGATTCGACGAGCATACAAAAGGAGCTATTTAATATGAAAGAACATCGAGGACATAAAATCTTAGGGTTTTATTGTTGGACGTGTCAAAGACGTACAAAGTCAGGCACACCGGGTTGGACAAAAGCAGATAGTAACGACGGGCCTAAATCTATTAGCATGGAAAGCGTAGCCGTGACATGGAAGGACGGGACACACGATAGCGGCAGCCCTTGCATCATTTGCCACGTGCCTAGTTGTCCTAATCCTGTACATCCTGAGCGCTATAGAGAGATACGAGCGCCTAAACAGGAAATGTGGGAATTAACAGAGCTTTCTGAAAGTGTTGTAAAAGAAGGGGGTCAAAGTGATTGATTGGAAAGTTTTGAATTTTAGAGTTAATAAATATGGTTTAACTGCAATCGAGTATTCCTGGTTATTATCGTATCAAGGCGAACGGTGTGCAATTTGTAATTATCTTCCTTTACAAAATGAGCGTCCTTTAGCTATTGACCACGATCATAAAACTAAAAAAGTTAGGGGTTTAGTATGTGACCGCTGTAATAGTCACATAGAACTTTATCCAAAACGGAGAGAAATATATCAGTATTTGCACCCTGATATACAAGGCCCTTATTTCCGCTCGTAATATAGATATAAAAAACAGCTTGCCAAAAGTAGGTAAGGGTAGAAGGGGTATATCTACAGGAGATTTATGGATATCGAAAACATTCCAGAACCAGAATATAGTAGCGACTCAGAACATCCAACACCAGAGCAGTTATTTCTTAGAATGGCAGTAAAGCATTTAACACCTAAACAACGTAAAGTATGGGACTATCATAATTTTGATAGACTGACACAGGATGAGATAGGCGCTAAGCTAGGCATTACTCATCAAGCGGTCGCAGATCATATATCAGCATGTGAAGCGCGTATTGCTAAATGGTGCAAAAATAATATGGACGCATACACTGTATTAAAACAAGAATTAGAAGTGTATAGTGAAGCGCCTGACCGCGCAAATGGTATGAGAGAATATAGAGATGCGAAGCACAAGACCCCTGTTAGACGTTCCGAATACGAGGACTAAAAGCTTATGTGCTTTTTGATGAAAAGGAAATCATGAAAAACTTCATAGATTATATTCAGTCTTTAATTGATTTACACGGAGACACATGGCTTGCTATCTTCACTACGGCTATTATAGTTAGAATTGTAATGGCAGCCTTTCACCATCCCGCTATCACAATGGCAGAAGCCGGGGCATATGCGTCATGTGTTACAGCATTTGCAGCTACGAATACATTCAAGTCATGAAATTCTTAGACTACATTGCTTATAGGATCTATATTTTTATAATGGAGATAACACGATAATGAAATTACGCTATAAACTATTAGGACTTGCAACGCTCATGTGCTTTTTGGGTTATCTAATTCATAGATTTCCAAAAGGGATTATTTCGCCTTCTAAACCCTATGTGCTTCCGGCTCAGGACAAAGAGCAAATCATTGTTGATCCGGTTAAGCATCAGCTTATCATTGTGCGTCCGGGTAAAACGACAATTACGACATTGCCAGATCGGAGATCTACAATAGATGTTAAGAAGGATGGAAGTGTTACAGTGACGGCTCCGCAATTCGGATTTGAAGCTAGGCCATTTGTCGGAGCTTTCTATTCAGATAAGCTAAGATTCGGCGGAGGGCTTGATGGCCTGTACTATAAGAAGCTAGACTTAGGACTAGGGTTATCAGGAAGTAGTGGCACTAATACAGTAGTGTTTGCTCAGATATCCTATGTGCTTTGGGACAATATGAAAATCGGTATTACATACGATCACATGCAGCATGTCGGTGTTGGAATTACAGTACGAATCTAAAGGAGAAATATAAAATGGCAACGAATCAAGTAGTGAAGGTGAAAGTAGAAGAGCTTACGAAGTATGGTTTCAAAGCGAACGGACGTTATGTAAATTATAGTAAACAGTTTAATGAATCTGACAAGGCTAACATTGTGCCTGGGGTTGAATTCGAGGCTGAGTATTATATTGCCAATTCTGGTAAAGAGTATTTGAATAAGATCCTAAGCTTTAATACATCACAGAAAACAAAGACTGTTACTGCTCCTGTAGTTGAAGCTAAACCGGATACAGCGAGAGCGAAGCATTTCACACCGAAGTTTAACAAAGAGAAAGCGCCGGACAATAGCATGTCCAAAGAAGAGTGGGCGGCCAAGGATCAGCGTATCAGCCGTCAGGGAGTTATTCAAGCGGCTGTTATTGCTCTTGCACCTGTCGTTAGCCTAGAAGTATTGCCAATAGAGGCCGTTAGCCTTGCTATAGAAATGTTGAAGTTTGTGAAAGGGGAATAAATGATTAACGTATTTGAACATATTAAACAGCTAGAGCGCCGTATAAAAGAGTTAGAAACAGAAAAGGGTACTGCTTATCTGCACATGCGCTTAGAAATGGAATTAGATTATGCACAGCGATTAAACAATGTAATGGTAGAATTAGCTAAACTGAGGTTTTCTAAGTGAGTCACGTCGAACATCTTAATGCTGAAGGCACAGCCATTCCTTCCGTTTCTCAAATTCCCGGCATATTCGCTAGGGATATGTCAGGCTTCCAACAGTGGATATGTAAAGGCCTGCATGGCAAGGACGACGTGTGCTGTGCCAAAGCCGCCGAGGACTATTACAAAGAGGCGGCCAATTTAGGTCATGACATACATGAACTACGGGAAGCCTTCCTGCGCGGTGAAAGTTTTGAAGAAGGCGTACCGGAATACCAAGCCTCTGTATTTGCCCCGGTGGCGCAGTTCTACAAAGAAAGCGGGTACAAGCCTCTCTTCATAGAACAGCAGATGACGGGGAAAGAATTTGGCGGGACGTTGGATGGAGCCGGAACATTCTCTGTCCCTTTTTGGGTTGAATCACGCAGGACTCTCTATGACAAAAGAACAAGAGAAGCATTAGAGAACAAGTTAATACAACCTCCGAAGGTTGAAGATATCGTATGTGATGATTTGAAAATCAAAAGTAAGCTAGATGTTTTACACCCCCTTCAATTACTAGGCTATGCGAAGTTGTTGAAAGAGTGTTATGGTATTACTTGTAATTGGGGTTTAATACTGCGCCGTGAAAAGAAATTAAAAACTAAACCGGAACTACAATTACGAATGTACTATTTGCCATTGTTTGAACCGGAATGGTCAGCGAGTTTTCTCATGTGGAGCTTTATTAATGGGTAATTATCTAGTCGGAACGGAATGTAGTAAGTGCGGTACGCCTTTTGAAGCTAATTTGTTTAATTTAATGAATGGCAATACAAAGTCTTGTGGTTGTCTTAGAGTAAAAACTTGCAGTAAAGTAGGTAAGACAAATAAGACGCATGGATTAACTAAAACTAGAACTTATAAGTCTTGGCTCTCAATGCTTCAACGTTGCGAAAATCCCTTAGCAAGTAATTACACTCTTTACGGAGCAAAAGGCATTCGGGTGTGTCAGGCATGGCATTACTTTCCTTACTTTTTAGAGGATATGGGAAATCGACCTATTGGAAAGACTCTAGATAGAATCAACAATAATGAAGGATATAATCCCGATAATTGTAAATGGTCTACGTATAAAGAACAAGCAAACAATAGAAATCAACGCAACCAATGGACGGGGAGCTTATGAATGCTTACACATGCTTTGAAATATTTAGCTCTTGGCTTCTCCGTAATTCCCCTACGTCCAAAGGGAAAAGAGCCGTTAATTCCCTGGACAGAGTTTCAAAAAAGAAGGGCAACAGAAAGCGAAGTAACGGAATGGTTTACGAAATGGCCGAATGCGAATGTGGGTATAGTGACGGGTTCCATAAGCTCGATTGTCGTAATAGATCTAGACGGCCCGGAAGGAATAGAAAGCGCAAAGAAGTTAGGTCTATCTTCGAGTTGTATAAGCCTTACAGGGGATGGTAAACATTTATGGCACAAACATCCGGGCGTAAACGTAGAGAATGCAGTCCGGGTTGCACCGGGCATGGATATCCGGGGCGATGGCGGGTACATTGTAGCCCCTGGTTCGATTCACGAAAGCGGAAGAAGGTATCGGTGGTTAGGAAGTGGATTAGCTGTAAACAAGTTAACGCCCTTTCCCGGCTCTATGTTTGCAGCCTTGACTGTGCCTACGCGGCAGAATACAACGGGCTTAAAGGGGAATATTAAACAAGAAGGTTGGATTGCTAAAGCCTTGGAGGAAATGAAAGATGGGAACATTGACAACACCCTTGTCTCAATTCTCGGCAGGTTACGTTCTGATGGCTACTCTGCTAATGATGCTAGGAGCTTTCTTGAGCCGCACACTAAGAGGGTTGGGGCAGACGATGGACATTTGGAAGCCAAAATCGAAAACATCTGGAATAGATATGAACCCAAACCCATTCGCTTATCCGAAGGGATCAATAGTAAATTTCAGGACAATGGAGGTAATACCGGACTTGTCATCCACAGTCCGACCAACCCAGACAGCCTCAAGCAATTCAATGAGCAACTTCAGTTGGCTTCCAACTCAGATGGTGCAGCAAATTTACAAACAGGCTACCCCAAGCTTGACCAAATGCTTCAAGGCGGACTCAAGAGCAGCCGTTTGCTCACCGTTGCCGCGAGAACAGGAACGGGAAAAACTAACTGGATTATTGGTGTCGCTAGAACATTGTGCGAAGCGGGTAAAAAGGTGCTTATATTTAGCACAGAAACTCCGTATACTGAATTCTGGCAAAGATATATCGCAACTTTGTCCAAGCCTTCAGACTTCGGAAGCCATGCTCTCTACGTATGTGACTCATTTGCGCCAAACATTGAAAAAGTCGAGGAAGCGATAAATGAAATCAAACCAGACTTGTTTGTGTTTGACCATATCAATCACGTCTCAGAGGAACAACGTGAGCTTGGGGCATTCATGCAGGGACTTAATTATTTACGACGAAAATATGACACGGCGGGCATCGTTACCGCGCAACTCAATCGCTCGGCGGATTGGATTGACCTTAAATCCGGTGAGAAGGTTACTCCTAGAATGTCAATGATTAAGGGTTCTGGTACGATCGAACAAGCTAGCAGCCGGGTTCTTCTCCTATCGGAGACGAGGGTGACACCTGAGATGACGGAGATTGTAGGCAATCTAGATAAGAATGATAACGGTCCGAAGGGACTTGCGCACTTCGGGTTGATGAATAGCCCGTACAGAATGGTGGAACTTTAATGGCTAATAGCGAACCCGGCATTCTCCATTGTCTTTTAGATCCTGAGATATGGCGAAAGCCCTTTACAGACAGCTAAATTGGGGATATACTAAATCATGCAAATCTTCTGTAAAGTATGTAACAAGCCATTCAAAGAAGAGGACGAAGTTATGTTCATAGGACTCGCCTATTGGCATGAGCTTGGGTCTAGAGTGCATTATAGTCTTTCAAAGCCTCACGAAGTACAAAAGGAATCATTGTGCCATTCAGAGTGTGGAGGCTATTATGATACAGACAGATGATTTTGATCCCATGTTCGAGACGTGCGAATCGTGTGGCGGAGCCGGGTATATAGATATTGGATATTGCGAAGATGGAGTGACAGACACTTGCCCTGAATGTCAGGGAAGCGGAGAGGTGGAATTCCTTGACTAATTACGACGTGTACGTTGCCGGAGCTATGACAGGCCGCAAAGTGTCGGAAGTTCTTAAAGAGCGCTATTATGCTCATGGCCTATTGCGTAAGGCAGGACTTACATTCTATTGTCCCGCTGCGGATGAAGAACTAGAAGGCTATAAGCCGGATCATGTTATTAGTACAGCCTATAATAAATCTAAAATGGTGTGGTATGTTAAGAAGGACTTAGCCGCAGTAGCGGCCTCTCGGTCTGTTCTCAATTTGAATGGGGATAGAATGTCAGACGGGGCGGCATGGGAGATGGCCTTTGCCATCTATCATAGACAGATACCTGTTTATATTGTAGCGCCTGAGAGGGCTACAGGCTTAAAGATGGGCTTCACTAATATTTTAGTAGATGGTATATTCACAAATGCAGAAGAAGCTGTTAAAGCTTTAAGAAAGGAGCTACGCTAATGCCGCATATTACAAAAGGCGAGATGAGTAGCATTGATGACGGGCGAAAGCCCATGAAAGCGGGGGATCTAACTTATGTTCTCTATAAAGAATGTGTCGAGTACGTTGTGCGTAATGGGCGTTCTTTTTCTGTATTCTGTGTGTGCATGGGAGCTTTATTCTGTGCTGCGCTTGAGCTATACCGTCTCAAAGTTGCAAAGTACGAGGATGAGCGAATAGCAGAGAATGGAGAGGCGCTAGGCAATCTCGGATGAAACTTGAAGATCTTAAAGCTTGTACTCCATATGAACAGGCTGTTATTATACTTTTAGAGCAAATGTATAAAGAGATAAAAGCCGTTAGGCAGATACTACAAGATGAGGATACCTTATGACAGAAGCAAAGCATTTTGATACAGATAAGCCTGGTATTCAATTTGTTCTAGGAATGGCCGGACTTTCCGAAGTAGCTAGAGTGGGGGACTTCGGAGCTAAGAAGTACGGACAATGGAATTACAAAGACGGAATGCCGTGGATGAAACTAGCCGGCTCTTGTAGTCGTCATTTAACGGCCTGGATCATAGGACAGAACTATGACCAAGAGTCCGGGCTACATCATTTAGCCCACATGGTGTATGACGGACTCATGCTCTTAGATTATGCGGCTAGACAGAAAGGAACAGATGACCGATATAAAGAATTACCTAACACTGATTCTAGTTTGCCTTTTTGAATTAAGCCTGTTCATTTTAATAGGTGTAGCCGTGTATACGGCGATTGGAGCCTTAATTGTCTACAGAACAGTTGTTAGCTGTTTTCAATGGCTTAACCATAAAGTACGGCCTCTCAGTTGAAATTAATCCAGAGGCTTCTAAAATACCCAAAGGCTCTACTGTTGTACTTGATGTGGAGCATGATGAATCCGCTGGATTCGTTTGTTGTGGGCTGTCTGTTGTGGGTAATGATAGTATTTATGTTTTTTCTGATTTGGAGCTTCTTAGTAATTTGCCTTTTCTATCCTTTTCTATAATCGGGCACAATGCAAAGACAGATATTGAAATATTAAGACAGTGGGGGATTGATGTTAAAGATACTCAGCTTACATGGGACATAGGCCTTGTCCAGCATATCTTGGACAGTTCATTACCTAGTTACGGGCTTAAATCCCTTGCAGAAAGGACTCTTAGTATTGTTTATCCTTCTTATGATGACATAGTAGGGAAAAAGACGAAAAAGCAAAAGACGGAACGTCTTACACTAGATAAACAGCCTTTTGAATTAGTTTCCATATATAATGCTTTTGACGTATATGTCACTAAGCTGCTTTATGAACGGCAGAGCGTGTCTATCCTTTCTAGCGCCGGTAAAGCGTCTGATTTACCAACTGCCGTTCAATATTTCGAGCAAATAGAGAAACCGGTTAGTTTCATTTTACAGCAAATGGAAAATAGGGGGATATGTGTTAATCTTAGATACCTTAAAGAACTACGAGAAACTCTCGAAGCGCAAAAAGAACCTATTGAAAAAGAAATTAAAAATGAACTCGGATATATTAATCTTAGTAGTCCAAAACAACTCTTGGAGGCACTAAATGAAAAAGGCATCTATCCGACGTTCAAAGGAAAGCCTAGCACAGACAAAAGAGCCCTTAGCGTACTACATGATATCGAAACCGTGTCCTTATTGCTTAAATACAGTGAAATTGACACTCTCTTGTCCTCGTTCGTCAATCCTTACCTCGACAGCGGACAATCTGTGGTCCATTCGTGGTTTAACCAATGCGGGACAAGAACAGGGCGTTTAAGCTGTAGCAATCCTAATCTTCTTCAAATACCGAGGAAAACAGAAAATGGAAAAAAGGTGCGGAGGATGTTTGTCCCTAGACCCGGAATGCTTATGGGAGATTTCGATTATGGACAAATCGAACCCCGTGTCATGGCGCATCTTTCAAAAGACCCTGTATTGTGCCAAATGTTTAATGATGGGACAGATTTCCACGATTACACAGCCCTGCGCTTGGGGATTAGCCGTGACCGGGCCAAGGTGCTTAATCTTTCCGTCGGATACAGAGCTTCCAAGTATTCCGTCCAAAGACAAATGGGAGGGACGTTAGATGAAGCACAAATCGAAATTGACAAGTGGTGGAGCGTATTTCCTGGTCTTAGGAGATGGCAAGATACCCTTATATATGACGCGAAGCGAAGCGGCTTCTGCACTACGCTTTTGGGCAGACGTATTAGAGTTAACGGACTCACAAACGGTAATATGTGGCAGCGGGAAGCTGCTGAGAGACAGCTTATCAATAACATTACACAGGGAAGCGCAGCAGAAATAATGAAGATGGCTATGATAGGGATCGAAAAAGCTCAACGAATGGCGTGTTTCTCTCCCTCTTTCGGGCTTTTAGTCCAAGTATACGATGAGTTATTATTTGAGTCGCCGGATATAGACGAAGATCTGAAAGGCGTTAGACATTCGATGGAAAACGCTGTAAAACTAGATGTGCCATTGACTGTCGATTGTCACACGGGGGAGTCATGGGCAGAGTGTCATTAGGTGAATGGCTAGATCTGGCAATTTTAATTACTCTTTGGGTAGAGTTTTGGTACGATAAATGGTGGAATGATCGAACACAAAGGATGAAACGGAGAGCCAAAAATGAAAAAGCCCAAAAGCCTAGAGAGCAAACTGAGACAAGCAATACGGTTGATTTGGAGCCGAAGCAAGGAACGCCGGGAAATCCTTAAACAAGCCATAGATGACACTGCTAAAGGTAAAGATAAATATTTTAATTGTCCAATTTGTTTAAATGCATGGCCGATACAAATGGCTGAAGTGGATCACATAGAAGCTGTCGGAACATTGGATATCAATAACCTTACAGAATATGTAAAGAAAATGTTCTATTCGCCTCAAAGAGCTATTTGCAAACTTTGCCATAAGAAGAAAACAGCGGAAGATCGTAAAAAAATGAGAAAGGCGGCAAAATGATACCTCGTACCTTAATCTTTGACATAGAGACGAGTCCTTTAATTGCCTATATTTGGCAGTTAGGCGAACAGCGTGTAAATCTAGATCAAATTAAAGAGGATTGGTATGTACTCGCGTTCGCAGCTAAATGGCTAGGCGAAAAGAAAGTCATGTATGTAGATACTCGTAATAAAAAAGAAAAGGATTTATTACAGGCTATTTGGGCGCTTCTAGACGAGGCCGACGTTGTTATAACCCAAAATGGTAAGAAGTTTGACAGCCGTAAGCTGAATGCCCGTTTCATAGAATATGGTATGCAGCCTCCTAGTCCTTATAAACATTGGGATACATACCGCGTAGCCGACACTGTAGCAGATTTCACGTCCCATAAGCTAGAATATTTAACAGACAAACTCTGTACTAAATACAAAAAACTGAAGCATCATAAATTCCCCGGTCTTAGCCTATGGAAAGAATGTCTTAAAGGCAATACAGAAGCATGGAATGAAATGAAGAAATACAATATACACGATGTATTAAGCACAGAAGAGCTTTATACAAAGATACAAGCCTGGGCACCACAAAGCGTCCCGTCTATTCATCACATGTGTTCTGCTAAGTATGCTATTGCTTGGGGAACAAGGCCCTTTGAAGGAGAAATGTATAAACGTATGTTCTGTAAGAAATGTAAGACATATTTTAGGGGAGATAAACTATGACAGAGCCTATAGGCTTTAGAATGAATCTGGATACAGCCGAAGCCTTTTATAAACGCTGTATAGAACGCAAGGCAGAGAGCCGGGAAGAACGTATGAAAGTACTAGAAGAGTTGGTAGCAGAAATGAGGGCTTTAAAGGTGACAGAAGAAGATATCGCCATGCTTTCTAAAGGAAAGAAAATATTGAGAATTAAAGGGGATAAAACGAATGACTAAAAAGCTACTTTTCTTCCTGTTACTTGCCACTACCGCCTGTGCCACTCAGATTGAAAGAGTCATTCAAAAGACAGATCCAAAAGTTGTAAAGATTGGCATTGTAGGGGAGAAGGGAGCCGGGACGTGTAGCGGAGCTGTTATTGCCGAGGACGGCTTGACGCTAACTTGTGCGCATTGTTTTGATCATCCTAATATTAAGAAAGTGTTTATTAAGAGTGCTAAAGGAGAAGTGTATACCGCTTCTTTAGTTAAAATAGACTTTAAAAAGGACTTAGCTCTGATTGTTCCTAATGAAATAGCGGATTTCCCCTATTTCCAATATGGCATAGAGCCTAAGAAGGGCCAGCAAGTGCTTTCCTTCGGCTCACCGTTAGGCTTACAAGGAAATGACTCGGTAGGTTGGGTGACAGACTTTATAAATGGCAATTCGATAGCCGGAAAGGGGCGTTATATCATTCATAGCGCTTTTATTAATCCCGGCAATTCGGGAGGACCGTTAGTTGATTTGAAAGGGCGATTAATAGGCATTAATGAGGCTACAGTAGGCTACGGCTTCTTTCAAGAGGCTCAAGGCTTCTTTGTAGCTATTGATATACAGACAATTAAAGAATTCGTAGGGCTTGACAAATTAAAGTAAATGTGTTATACTATAGTAGGGCCTGAAAGGAGCTGACGATGGGGGACTACAAATCCAAGACGGTTAAATTAGATTGGGATGACCAACTCAATGTGCAAGGACAACGCCTTAGTTTTGATTTCTGGTATCCGCGCATTGAAGAACACATTAACGAAATCGAAGTTGGATTATCTGACGTTCGAGCGGCTGATTCCATTCTGATTAGCTATGACTTCGTCCGCGACGGTTACGTCATCAAGCAAGCGTCTACATTCTCATGGGAAGCTGATGACGAGAAGATGGATTCCAACTGGCAGGAAGTGGCCTTTATCAAAGCATGGCAAAGAGAGTCCAAGCTCCCCGACGGGAAAGACGAGCCCTCCCGATGAGCGCATCAGAGGATTAAAACCATGAATTATAAAAGTTATCCTACTAAAAAAGAAAAGCCTTCCCGGTTAGCCCGGAAAGGCTCTAGACGTGAAATCTTTTTATTTAATAAGTATGAAGCTAAACGAATAAAAACTAAATTAAGGCGTGAACGAAATGCCAATAATCAAACTGACGCGGAATAAAGAAACTCTCGTAGACGAGCGAGTTTATAAGGCTGTAGGCCATTTAAAATGGTATTGTGCGAGTCAAGGGTACGCTAGTAGGAATATTTGGAGCAAGACGATGCCTCAATCGAAAATTGTTTTCTTACATCATTGTGTTATTGGATACCCAATAAATGGATTACAAGTAGACCATATTAATAGAAATAAATTAGACAATAGACTAGAAAATTTACGTTTTGTGACTCAATCGGGGAATCGTCAAAATATAGGTTTAACTAAATCCAATAAATCGGGCTATATAGGAATTAGTTGGAATCCGCGATATAGTTGGTGGGAAGTCAAGTACAAAGGAAAATATTTAGGAGTAAGAAAGACCTTAAAAGCGGCTATTGAATTACAATTGACACCGAATCGTGAGCGTCAAGCGCTTGCTGAATCAGAGTGACCAATGGCCCAAGAGCCGCTTGAGACTGACATAGCATACTGTCCCCTATACTCAGACCTACGAGAAGGCATCCTTCAGTGTCCCGAGGCCAGTTCCCTGCGTGGATTCTTATATCCTTTCGAGGACTTGTCCCGTCTAGAAGAGGAAGAGGACGACTAAACCGAGGGCTCCATGTCATTTCTATAGAGTACTGGCCGGGGGGTATTTGCACCTCCGGTCTTTCTAACGTGTAACAGTATTCTTGTCCGTCGATAGACAAGTCTCCGAATGTACAACCGTTGCTAGAAGGTCTACGGACTAAATTAAGGTTCATATTCCTCGAAAAAGCTTCCGTTCCATATCTTCACAGTCGGAGCATCCGTTATATCTAAATTCGCTGCACATCTATCAAAAGGGCAATAAGTTATCAGCCAAGTCTTTTTGGTCTTTTTATCTTTTTCTCTACGCGCTAGTGGAGTAATTGAGCGTTTACATTTCCAACAGACAATATACGACATACACTCATCTCCATTAGTGAAAGAACCTCGCCAAAATATCCGCACCTATAACGCCGAATATTCCCCAAATCATTTTTTTCAGCCATTTCAAATCAGCTCTGATTTCGCCTGATTCTTCTATATGGGAGACTAGGGCTTTGTCCATGATATCTACCCTATCGCTGAGTTTCATTTGTATCCTTTTGATTTCCAAGCATAATATCATTTAATTCGGGATGCTGCTGGCGCATAACAAAGCTAGTAGCAGAAAAGGCTTGTTTTCCGCCTGTTTGTAGAGCTTGCAGTAATGGAGCTGAGAATTTACCGTAAGATTGGGGATTCTTAATAAAATTAGACACAACAGCGTCAATTCCGCCTAATGTCGATGCGGCAGCGACTTTAGGAATGGCTCCTGCAAGCCCTCTAGCTCCGGCTGCCATAGCTTGAGGATTCTGAGATAAAGTAGCTCCGAGTCCTAAAGCCCATAATGGATGGCCGGTTGCGGCAGATAGGCCAGCGGCTGTAGCCGTTGCTGGCACATTCCCGCCCGTAATAGCCCCGCCCATACGCCCTATCATTCCTATTCCCTTCATTTGAGGGCCTTGAGCCCTTGCCCGTCCTAATTGATTCTGTATACCCCTAGTAATGTCCTTTAATTGGGAATAATCAGTCATTGCATCCTGGTATTCTGAAGGCGCACCGGAAATAATAGATTTCATAGCGTCCCGTACCTCGCCATGAACATCAGCCAGGGCATCCGCCCCTGGTTTCACTTGATGGGAAGCATCAAAAGCCCTTTCACCTAAACCGCTTTTCATATCGGCTAGTTCATCGAACGTCATACCAGGTCTAAAATTAGAAATTCCAGCTTGATATATTCCGGCATCTCTCGTTTCTTGTGGCCCATAAATTTTAGCTGATTGCTGCATTTTGTCCTGCAAATTATTGATATACGGAGTTGGATCTTCTAAAGGTAATGCCCCTCCGCCAAAAGAGCCTACTTTTTCTCCGGCTTGTTTGAGCAAAGCTTGTCCTTTAACTTGTCGTTCCTCTAATGTTCCAGTGTCCAAGTCCCAAGCGTGTAATTTACTGCCTAAAGAGCCGGCTTCTTCTTCCGATAAGTTTCCTAGCATCTTTGCACTTAAATCAGCCGTTTGGAGAGACTTCATATTAGCATATTTATCAAGTCCTTCAGCAGCCTTTTGACCAGTAGGCATTATTCCGCCTAAAACACCGCCTATAGCAGCCCCTTCAGCGCCTTGTTTAAGGGCCTCTTCTGGGTTTTTGGCTATATCAGTGTTCCCGACAGCATTTAAGGCTCCTAGCCCCGCTCCTGTAAGTATAGGGGCAGCTTTCAGGGCTTCTCCGACAACAGGAATGGCTAAAGGAGCTAAAGAGCCTGTAACAGCCCCTGCTCCATAAGCTATAGGACTTGCTTCTTTAGCTTCTGCTGCCTTTTGGTTCCAATCGGCCATACCTTTAGAGTAGTCCTCGCCTTTCATAGCCGCAGTTCCGATAGCCCCTAATTGGCCGCCGGCTGGCAGATTATTGACAGCGGCACGACCAAAAGATTCTAATGATCCAGGTTCTACAGCCTGTTTAATTTGAGCAATAACCTCTTCATCACTAGCCCCGGCAGGACCAGTTATCGTATAATCATTTCCGTCAGGGCCGGTTGCAGTATATTCCATTATTGACTCCTACGCACATTACCCCATCCTGACGATGAGGCTCCCGCTATCGGTTTAACACCGGCTGTTTGGCCTAAAGCCTGTTCAAATTGGGCCCCTGTACCGCCCATCTTAGCACTTATTTTTTGACCTAAATTATGCCAGAATCCTTGATTTGCTCCGGCTTGTTGGGCTTCCTCAGTGGTTTTATATTTAGCTGTGGCGGCTGTTAATTGAGAGTCCATAATTTTAACGATATCAGGGAATAGGCTTTTAATTTGGGCGGCAGTAACACCACTAGGAAACTTTTTACCGGTCATACTAGAAGCGAATGTACGGGCCCCATTGCTGTAAGCAGAATTAGGGTCATTTTCCTGTTCCATAATATTAGCTTGTAAATCCTGCATCTTTTGTTGTCTTTGCGTGTCCATTGCTCCGGTACGCTGTTCCATATTCTGTTCCTGTGCGGCTCTAAGATTTCTTTGAGCATATGTAGGAGCTTTTCCAAAGGCAGACGTAATAGCATCGCCTAATCCGGCAGCGCCACTGGCCGCTAACATCCCCGGACTAGATTTTTGAGCTATAAGTTTCTGCATTAAATTGGCTCTATCCTCTGCTGTAATTCCTTGATAGATAGAAGGATTGGTAGGAGGCATTGTCTGAGCTGTTTGTGAAGCTTGAACAACAGGATTTAAAGGAGCAGTCGGGGGCGGTACACTGGCATTGATATTAATCGGTTGCGGTTGTGTCTGTGGCGTAGGAGGCATTTGAAGTGAAGGCGGAACCATTCCAAGTTGCTGCATATTATTAAAATCAGCCGGAGCCGCCGCTTTTGCCGCAGCACCTTGCATAAAGGATAGGCCATTTCCTTGTCCTGATAGAAGTTGAGCCGCTTCATCTGAAGGAGTTATATCTCCGCCATCGGCGTAGCCTTTTGCTGTATCAGTAGACCCTTTAATAACAGGATCTATATTGTCAGCGGCATTAAGCTCTTTTGATCCAGCTCCCAGTGTGCCATTTCTGGCATTCATAAGAAAGTTTTTAAGAGCTACTAATTTGCCATAGTCCTCATTTTTAATAGAGGGATTAGGCGAAGGGGTAGTATCGCCCCCTTCACTCATTTTCTTTTCAGGGAGTTTCATGCCTTTAGAAGCCTTATCGAATTCATTTACTTCTTTATCCGTAATACCGGCTTTCTTAGCCGTATCTGTATGGAAGAATCTACGCTGTGCGTCGGATTTATAAGGCATTGTTATGCTCCCTTCGGGGCTAAGCGAAGTTCAAGCCCGTTAGCTTCTAATTGTTTAAGAATGGCTGAGAAATCTAAAGATTGAGGCTGTCCCATAGTCGGCTGACCGCCGTTCTGTTTCACGCCTTGTACAAATTGAGCTGCCGCTTGAGGGGCATTAGGGGCTTGCGCCACTGTACGAGGCAACACGATTTCGTGAGGGGATAACTTAGCAGGAACGGTATCATTTTGTGTGCTATCTCCCGGCACTTCAGGTGTACCAGGGACGGGACCGCCTAATTTCATACAAAGTTCATGGTCATGCACTTCCCCGCCTTCGGCATAGCATTTAACTTCCCCACCATTGGCATAAGGAGTAGCCGTGGAGTTATTATTATTTTCGTTAGCCTGCTTCCCCGTCATGGCTCCTGAATTAGCGAAGCCTTGACCCATCATATAGTCACCGGCCAAACCTGCACCAGCGCCAAGTAACGAGCCTGTGAATTGGTTCTGATTAGCCGCTTGCTGTTGCTTCAGATTACCCATATTCTGATAAGCCCCTGCCATTTGTTGAGCTTTACCCATTTGATCGTTAAACACCGTCTGAGGTACTTGAGCATTATATTCAGTACGTTGATTTGCAAGGCCTGTATTTTGTCCTGAGATATTTTGAGCGTTCTGTAAATTTGCCGCTTGTGCGCTATTCGCATTCTGCGTATTATATTGATTAGCAGCGCTTTGAAGCTGTGAATTGTATTGAGCTATCTGAGCAGCAGCTTGAGCTTGCGCTTGCTGAGACTGATTAGCTTGTCCCTGCATTGTTCCGCCTAACGTCCCCTGATTGGCTAAAGCTGATAGGGCTAATTGGGCATTATTAGAAGCTGCGTTAACAGCCCCTTGATTTGCTGTATTAGCGTTACTTTGTTCATTCATTAACTGACTCATTAATTCTTGTCCACCGCCAGCTACGCCTCTTTCTTGAGCATTCTCTTGTATTCCCTGACGTGCGGCTTGCATGGCCTGATTTGTGGTGTTAATGTTATTCATCAGGTTTGCTTGATTAATTGGGGTACTGCCGCCAGCTTGTACAATCCCGCCTAGCTGTTGAAGGGCTGCGCTTTGAGCATTCTTCCCTGTATTATCCTGAGCAGCATTAAACGCCTGTTGATAGGCTTGAGGATCTTCCTGAATGGCTTGATATTGGGAGGGACTTAGAACACCGGCTGAGACATATTTCTGAAGTTCGGGTAAAGATAGTTGGGCAGCATTAGGCACACCAACAGCTTGCAGAGCCGCAATAGCTTGCTGCATCTCTGAGGTTCCTGCCGTTGTATCTAGTCCTAAAATTGATTCGAGCCCGCCAGTTATTCCATTTGCCATGTTATTTCACCTTTTTATTTTTGTTTAGGTAAGTCTCAATCGTTCCGTCGTCTTTTACTTCTCCGCCGTGAGCGGCTGCGGCTCCTGCAATAGCTTCTCCCGTCGTTGCTGCTCCGGCCCCCGCTCCCGTAGCTCCAAGGGCCGCTGTCTGTGGAAGTAGCATATGAGCTAAAGCTAGTGCCCCTGCCTGAGTTTGAATATTATTAGCTGTTACTCCGCCAGTAGGGTTTACTTGTTTGCCACCGGCTATATTTTGTATATCAGAGCCCCATTGAATAGGATTTACGACACTGGCTATCGTACTTAATGGATGTGTAATATCTTGTTTCAATCCACCTAAAACACCGCCTGTATGCTGAGATTGTGCATGAGCTAAATCAGCCCCTGAAACTAAAGCATTCTTCTCAGCCTCTGTAGAAGCCGCCATATTAGTATTGAAATTACCTACATCTCCTAAAGCGGCATTATAATTAAACTGATTTAACCCGTTCGGGTTATAAGTGCTTGCTTGCGCGGAGTTTAATGGGTTAATGGCATTGCCTGTAGGATTCTTAGCTCCTAATAGCTGTTGAATAGCTGCCATTTGAGCATATTGCTCAGGTGTGGCCGTTGTAGCATTCGTGACGGCTTGCGTCGGGTCCTGTTGGCTCAAATAGCTGTTTAAGTCCATTTGAGTAGTGCCGGTATTAGCTCCAAAGTTACGCCCTGAATGAGCGGTACTTGTCCCCGCCGTCTGTAATCCGCTTTGCAAAGCATTCCATTGATCTTGCGTCATTCCTAGGGCTTGCAAATCTTGAGGAGAGAGGTTTCCTACGGTATAATTAGTAGTGTTGTACCAAGGACTCTGCGCTCCGCCATAGCCTGTTATTGTTCCAGGTGTAGTATTAAGAGCTTGTCCACCGTAAAGATTTCCAAGATCAGCTTTAATGGCGGCTTCTTGAGCTTGTGCTGCTGCTAAGTCAGAGGCCGTCGTTTGATTAATAGTATTATTAAGGTTTGTTAATGTTCCATTAGATCCGGTAAAGGCATTAAGAGCATCCTGTGCCGTTTGAGCTGCATTAGTTTGTGCCGTACCTATATTTCCTGTAATTCCCGTATTAGCAGTATTCAAATAATCATTTAGTCCTGAATAGGGCTGTGCCGCTGTTTGAGCTGTAGCTACTGCATTAGGGTTGCCCTGAAATAGCATTGTATCAAGGGCATTAACTCCCTGGCTAGTTTGACCAGGATTTGTCTGATTCTCCACTTGCTGAATTAAAACATTGTTTCCGCCAGGAGTATTTAAAAGATTTGCATTCTGTGTAGCCTGGTTGACATTGCCTTGCTGAGTGCCATAGTCGGCCCATGACGTAGGACCGCCGTAGGTGTCATTTAACTGGCCTTGGAAGGCTGAAAGTTGTCCAGAATCTGCGGCAGCGGCAGTAGGGTTGGCCGCTACTTGCTGTATTAATTGTGTGTTCTCCGGTATGTATCCACTATTAATTTGACTGTTAGCGTTATTAACAGAGGTGTCAATGCCCGATTTAGTTGTATTATACCCTGTAGTTAAATTGTTCGCTACAGACTGTCCTAATTGTGTTCCGCCCTGTTGATTGGCATTCAAATAACTGGCAACATCTGTATAGCCATTGTTATTTTGAGGGGCTTGATTCTGTTGTACTTGAGCAGCGGGGGCTGTTCCAACCCCTACGCCTGTTCCAGAGCCTGTAGGGGCAGAAGTACCTGCCGTAGCTTTAGGCTGTGCCGGTCCTTGTCCTATCTGATTCTGTTCGTTGTCGTCTGCAATAGTAGCCATAGTTAGTATACGATAAAACGGATCTGATATGTGTGACCTGCTGTAAGGCCATAGATAGCCCTTACTACAACGTCACCATTTTGTAAGCCCGGAGTCATTTCAGCCCACACAGCATTTCCTACAATAGCACCTGATAAGTCAATACAGTTAATGATTTGAAGCCCTTGCGGTTGATAGCCTGACGGAAGTGTTACAGCAAAACGTAGTGTATCTGTTGCAGGAACGCCCGTAGCTTTTATTTGCTGTGGATTAATCGGATTTAACAGATTATCTTGAATTGTTATACCCTTTGCAAAAGCCGTCTTTAAATAATCAATTAAGAGATTTACCTGATACACAACAGGTGTTAAAGATTTTGGCGGCTCTTTCCCTAAATCCTCTGTCTGAATACGAGTAAAAGAAGGCTGAAACATTATCGAGTCCTGCTGGAAGTATAAACAAAATAGAAGTTGATACCAGTGACAGCGAAGTTAGAAAGAGCCTCCGCATGAACAATAGACGGAATTATCCAATGGCAACGGGCTTTGTTTCTAGGAACCAATGTCCTAACAACCTGGGGAACAGAACGACCTCCGCCGAAAGGTTCATCTCCAAAAGGAACAGTACCAAAGCCGCCTCCGCCCAAGGCTGTTAAAGTAGTGTATTCTGTCGTTTGGTCAAAGTCAGAAGCAAATCCGAATTTCAAATCTGTGAAAGTGGCATTCCTAAAGAAGGTTTGATAATCCTGAAAGTGTTTAACCCAAGCGAAGTTTCCGCCTATCGGGGTATAGGTTAAATTGACAGGAATCGGCTTGTAATCAATAGCCGTCCCTGCAACCCAATGAACATCTGTATCTTCAACAATAATTGTGGTAGAATTAGGCAAGGAAGTGACAATAGACTGTCCTACGAAGGCCCCAAGGCCGTCCACTTGATAAATGGTGTCTCCAACAGCGACATTCGCATTGGAAGTAACTGTAATAGTAGCTAGGACCGAACTAACAATATTGATATTATATTGGAAATCAGCGTAATCGAAGATTGTCCAGTCCTTGCGTTCTCTTGCCACTTGGCCGGACGCGAAGCATACGTATAAATGGTCATCAGGTGTTAAAGATACAATTCCAGCAGTTAAAGATAAAGGCCAATTATTCCAAGTAGTAGTGAGGAAGTTATAAACAAAATCCTGAGTGGCATTAGTATCTGTTGTGTCAGAAACAGTACATAAATTGTAATGTCTATCACTTTCATAGCGTATACCAAAGGTAGAAGCCGTGAAAGTAGGATAGAGAGAAGAGGACAGCGTAACTAAATCTCGTTCAATAGGCCGTGATTGAATTACAGAGCCTGAATCGCTAACAGCTACAACTCCCTGATTAGTCATGCACCATATTTGGTTATTGAGTAGTACTGCGCTATCAGGGGCTGTAAGAATGACCGTGGAGTCGAACAAAGAGACAGTAAAATTGGTTATGTCTGTTCCTAAAATTCTGTAAATTCCATCTTCTTTAAAAACAAATATAGAAGCCCGTAATGCGAGGATTCTAATAATAGGTTTATCGGACGTTCCTACGGGGATATAGTTTAGTGCCGGAACAGCTTCCGGTATTTGCACCTTGGAGACGTAGACATAATGAGAATTGACATTATTACTAGAACTATAGGTTGTGCCTGTTGCCGGAATCTGAGGACTGTAATCAGTACCATCAGAGGCGGTAATGACAAAAGAGGTTCCGCCAATGCCTCGTTCTTGTAAAGTTATTTGACCGGGAAGAGACGTATAACCGGATGTGTAAATAGCCCAATAAAATGTATTACTAGTATAGGTATTGATGACATGCACTAAACTCCTAGCGGTATTATCAATATTTTGACCCGTGGTTCCGCTTGTAAAAGCTTTAAATTGACCGATAGCCGCGTTCTCTGTTGCCTGGGCTGTATATACAACCCCGCCTATTGTAATCGTACTGCCATTAGCCGGCACAGCTATCATATTAATAATGGCTTGCTGCCGGGTTGTTGTATTGGCATAAAGCATGTTACCCTGATAAAAAGTAATATCTTTAGCTAAAGGAGGTTGGAAATTAGCTCCGGCTATTGTTTGCTGTGAAGGATTTGTATACAGCACTTGTCCTAACAATACGTCAGGGGTTACGTCTGTATAAGTAATAAATCTGTTAGTAATGTCTGTCGAAGTAAGGATCTTCTGGACAACTAGGTACATTTCATCGCCAGGGTCTTGAGCAATGGATGAAATATCAGCCACTTGTCTAGTTCTATAGATCTGATAGAAATAGCCGGTAGGTAGATTCGGTGGAATATACCAAGTTAAAGTGACGGTACTGGCGCTGCCGCCACCGGGATTAGAAATGACAAGGCGCTGTGCAGGAGCAGAGACGTGTAAGTTATTATTGGCATCTGTGTAACCCAACACCATACGATAGCCTACAGTTTCGCCAGGAGCAAACCAAGCCCCTCCTACCGTATTAAGAACAGCGGACGAATCTAAAGGAAATTGAACACCGGCATAATATAGCGTCGAATTTGGAGCCGTTAAGCCAATAACTCCGGTAGAAGTGCTGAAGTACATATTGCCGGAAGCTTCAGCCCCTTTGATTCTAAATGTGCCATTTGGCTGAAGATAGTTACCGGCGAGCATTGTCCACGTACCGGCACCGTCAGAGTCATAAAAGAAATTAGTCCCGTCCCATCCCATTAGGGTAGTATTGAAATTATACATAGCCTGGAAAGGGTGGGTTAAAAGCGTTCCGTATTGCTTTAGTCCTCTCCGTGTCTCAATCGTGTCATCTCTATCAATGACAGTATTTTGAGCAGAGGATAAAGCGCCTTCAGGTACTGTACCGAGCGGATTCGGGAACGAGTATATCCCTTTAGATTTTAAAGTTAGCTGCTGCAAGGATAGCTCCTATAAGTAATGCCCAATAGTTACCGCTGCCCCATCCCCAGAATTGACCATTGTCAAACAATCCGCCCCTATTAACAACTGTTTGAACATTGCCAATGTCTCTAGGTTGCATAAGCTTTAGTAAATCTTCTTTCATTCGGTCTAGTACTTGCTTTGCTCCCTGCCACGGCTGCGTATCAGCCAATCCCTCTAAGCATTTACAAGCGACAGCCTGAGCCAAATAGGGGAAAGCTTGATACGGAATTTGAGGAATAGGCGAAGTACCCGCAACAGAAATCCAATCGCCTATAACAACGGTTGAGGGCAATGCTGTGAATGTAATCTGCATTAGTCCTGCGCTGATATTTGTAATGGTGAGGTCGTCACCTCTAGAATTGAATTGTAATCCGCCATTCGTAATATCGAATAGTAATGAAGTGGTCCAATCAATAGGAATGAGGTTAACTGTTACGACATTTCCTGCAATAGCAACGATCTGAGCCGCTTCGCTGACAGCACATAATTGAGAAGGCTGTCTTTCAATGCGAAATCGCACTTTATTAACAGGATTGGTTACAACTGAATTTGGAAACATAACAATATGGTCATTCTCAATGTAAAACCCATATAGTGTAGACGTAGAATAGGGACTAAGCCAGTTGTAAGAACTGGCCGTCATTTCAGGGCGCAACAATGGATAATCAATTTCGTTATTATTGGTATCTAGAAGAGTTACCAAGCGAAGGCCATTAGTAATGCCTCTGATAGGTATTGTATAGTTAGTCTGATTCTGCACTAATTGAATATCATGCTTCTCAACCCAATATTCCTGCTGCACAGAATGGACAAGAGGTATAATGGTAGAGCTAAGTTCGTCTCCCATAAAAGCAATCAGATCATCAGGGCTATATAAGTTCTGAGCATCTGGAAGCGTGATACGCCTCTTAATAGAGGCTAAAAGGGAGTTGGTTGTATAATCAATACCGGGCATTCGAGACTCCTATTGCATGAATTTTCTTTAAAAATTCAGGCTTTATTTCATGCTCTTCATCATTTCGTCTAAATCTTCATCGGACATATCATCGGCATCTTTGTCAGTGTCGATAGATTTCTCGTCCATAGCCGCTTCGTTAGGCAAAGCTCTAGGAATGTCAATACCTTCGGCTGTTTTGCTATCCTGAGTGATACCTGTAACGGCGGGCTGGTCATCTTTTGACGGATCTGGCGGAAACATCTTATCCGCTAATCGGCCGTGCATATTGTCAATCAATTCCATGAGTAGTGATGTTCTGAGGTCTGAATCTTCCATTGTTATCTCCTATTACTGTTTAATAATGAAACTAACGCCTAAAGAGGGCTGAATAATATTTACAGAATTAACCGTTATTCCTGTGGCACTTGCGTTATTTGTCGCGGTAACTGAAGATGTACGCTCATAAGCCTGTGCATTCGTTGCATTAACGTTTTGAGCAGCCCCTTCCCATAGAACGGTACGGGTATCTGTACCGTATGGGCTTGTGGTATCCATAATAACGCCGCTACTTCCAGACCGGCTTACCGTAGTACTATGTTGATGCGCATTTTGTGTGTGATTATGAGTAGGGTCGGTAATGGAGGGGGTTACTGAATTTGCCCCGATAGCAACACCTAAAGCGGCTGAAGAACCAGCCCCTATCGGCACATTATTGACCATATTAGGAACATTAAAGTTAGCGCCTACTCCGCCATAAGTGTATCCAATAACGGCAAATAGATTAGGATATGTCGCTGTGGCATAGCTAGTCCCATCACATAGAAGCCAACCGGAAGGAGCAGAAGCCGCTCCGTACATTATAATAGCGCCAGAAGGAGCGGTAGCACCGCTAACTGTATTAATTTGTGTCTGAATAGAAGAAGTAACACCGGAAACATAGCCTAATTCTGTATCTGTCGTAGCTGAAGGGGTTAAAAAGCCGCTTGCATCTGTAGCAACAGCTCTATGAGCCGTCAAAGCAGCCAATTTACTAACGGCGATAGCCGCAGAAGCATTAACTTTGGAGTCTGTAATGGCCCCGGCAGAAATTGTAGTAGCACCGGTGTTAATAATTGTCACATCCCCAGACATTGCCACATCTGCGGGTTGATTTGAAACATTTCCTACATAAATATGATTATCTAGCAAAGCTGCGGGAGTACCGATAGGCACACCATTAAAAGTTAAGAGGTTTGAGGCATTAACCGTTAGGACTAAATCACCGCTGTTAGCGGAGTTTCTAAATCCAATCCCCACAGAGGCATTAGCCATACGCAGGAAACCTGTAGAAGAGACATTAGCCTCTTCAGATTTCACATATAGTGTTCTAAGACCAAAGGAGTTACCAAAATCTAGCTCTCCCGTAAGCGGGAAAGAGCCGCCAGATTTCTGAATCAGGGCGTTAGTGACAGCTATAGCCCATGCATCAACAGCAGGAGCCCAATTCGTATCAAACGGAGATGGGAAGTTGTACGTTACGCCATTAATTATTAAAGGGATAGACATTTAAGGCTCCTTAAAATTTGTGCCATTCTTGTTTATAGGAAAATGGCGAAGCCTTTAATCTTATTATGCTCCGACGTAAACTACGACCGGTGAAGCTGCGCCAATAGTGACAGTGGCACGTCCTGAATAAGCTCCGCCAGAAATAGAATGGAAATATTTACCGATTTCCTCAAAAGACTGAGGGCTATTGCCCGGAACTAATTTCATCTTAGCCTGGACAGTGGCAGTATTGCTAGGTACTACTAAACTAATGGTAATCGTTGTAGCCATTTTTTAATCCTCCTGGGATACGGGAAGGACGGGCTAGAGGTCAAGCTTCTTGCGAAGCAAGCCCCTAGCCCGGAGCCTTTCCCTTTCTAACTTAGCTGTTCACAATGTCGTAGATCTTAACAAGTTTCGCCACAAACGGCGTGAAGAAAGCCTGAGAAGAGAACAAGCGGAATTCATAACCCATCCGGTCCGGAACATGGAGGAATCCATTGTCTCCGCCAGGAAGTTTGAATCCAATGTCCGCTGCGCCGATACGATTCACACCTTTCTTAGGCATGATGAAGCATTCTCCCTCTTTGCAGAGGTTGTAGGCCACAACGTCCATCTTTCCGCCTGCATACAAGTACTTGATTGACTCAACACCCAGCTCGCCTTCTGTCGAATCTTCAACGAAACGTCGAAGAGCCGCCAAGTCGGTGTTCAAGGTCGCCCAAGTCGCGGGATTACAAATAACATTAACATCCCCGTCAAGTCCTTTCTGTACTGCTTTCTGAATAGCATTCTGCAACTTGCCCATCGTGAGATTAGCAGCAGCCGCATCATAGACATTCGCATGCCATAACGCATAAGAAGCCGCGCTGATGTTCCAGAGCGTTCCCGCATTCAAGCACACCGCATCCAATCCGCTCATTTCGTTTCCGAAAGAACCGGTGAATACAATGAAAGCATCTGCGTTGGACGTGACATACGTTGTCACGGCTGCCGCATCCGTCGAATTGCCTGTAAGAATGAGCGTATACGTGTCCGGGTTCACCGAAGTCACGACAAACGGAGCATTCGTATTAATCTTTGTGCTGCCATGATATATGTCAACTTGCGCGTTCTCAGAACCAACCCAAATACCAGTGGCCCATTGAGCCGGAGAAATAACGAGGGTAAGAACTCCGCCCGCATTAGAAGCTCCACCTTCGGGAATACCAGCAATACCAGTCGGGGAAGAACCATACAGCAACGAAATTTCTAAGCGTTTCGTGATGCTCTCTAGTAAGTCTTCGACTACTAGTTCGCTAGCATCTTTGAACGCCACTTTGTCTCCGCCTTCCGCACGTGCAAACGCGTCATATCCGATCTGCGCACGAAGCAACAGAACTGAGGACATAACTTTCGCATCGAGCAAGGTCAACGGAATTGGGGTTGACAGCGTAACAAGGGCTCCGGCATTATTGTCGGATTGAGAATACGTCACGCCATGTTCATGGGTCAACTTAACGGCCTCAACGAATTCATTACCGATCTTCGCCTTCGGCTTATAAGGGATCATCTTCATCATCTTCGCGGTATCCGGGATGATGTTATGCAAATCACCATATACTTCTTTAAAATTACCTTGTAATACACCAAATGTATCGGCTGAATTAGCCATTGTATATCTCCTGAAATTATATTTTTGTAAGTCTTATAATCCCAAGCTACTCTTTTGGAGGGCTTAACGCCTTTGATATCTATAACAGAGTCGAGGGCGGGGTGCTACTATTTAGTCGTGTCTAAGTTCTCGGCTTTAAACTGTGACCATGTTTTATATGGTTTTACAGCAGCCGCTTTTGCACTCTCTGGCTTGCGTACTGCGCTTTGTCCCGTAGGAGCAACCGTGTTACGCTTCGCCTTTAATTGTGTCAAATCATATTTACGAATCTTCTTCGCTACATCTTCGCCAAGCCATTTAACAATGGCTTCGCCTTCCATCTTGGAAGCCAATCCTTGCAGCCATTTCTGTGTTTTGGCATAAGTGGCGGGAAGAGCTTCTTTGGCAGACAAAGGCTTCTTAGCCTTGTCCTGCACCATCATTTGTTGTGCTACAGCGATAACAAGCTCTTCATCAACTGGCAAACCTTGATCCTTAGCTTCCTCAATGGCTGCTATAATCTCTTGATGAATCTTATTACGCTCAGTAGCAATGGCAGCATCTTTATCTAAGCGTTCTTTATTGGTCTTTTGTTCTTCAATCCACTTCTTATATTGTTCATTCTCAGCTTTAAGCTTCTCAGATTCGAGTACTTTAGGATCTTTCATCGAATCTTCGGCTTTCTGAGCTAAATACTTGGTAGCAATGCCGTCAAAGTCAAATCCCATAGCCTTCATCAGCTTAATAGGATCTTTTGCCCCTAAATCCTGCAACTTCTTATATTCACTTAAAACTTTATCCGCTTCGCTTCGTTTACGGTCGCTTAATTGCCTGAGCTGATACGCTTCGAGAATTTCTTTGCGTGTCTTTTTAACGACTTTGCCATCTTCGTGTACGTCCCATGTTTCTTCAACTTGTGGTGCGCTTTTCGCCGGAGGAACAACAGCGCCAACAGGCTGTTTGTTCGTATCCGCTGATTTAACAGCGGGAGCAGCAGGAACAACAGGCGGTACGGATGAGGGAGAGGCATTGACATCGGGCATTTAAGACTCCTTGAGGTCTACCGTCCGGTAGATACTCTGTGCTATTACGAAACTAATTCTGTAACAATAAATACAGCAGTAACAGTTCCTGTACCTTCTCCAATTTGGATAGAACTACCGTCGCTACTTTCGTAGCCCAGGGCGTAGGTAATGGGAGAAGCCGTTGCAGGACTATCTAAATACATAACAGTAACAGGGGTATCGCTAACGGTGACGAGTTGCATCCCCGCAGTTCCGCCGAGATTCGTCGCTCCACGCAGAATGGTAAAACGAGCGTTTCCTGTTCCGTGGTTTGAACATTCAAAAGAACAGTCTATTCTAAACCGACTTGAGGAACTAGCCGGGGTAATCGTTAATCGCAACCCCGGAGAAGCGACAAAGGTTGTACTAGTGGTAGTTTCGGAGTTAGCTAAAGTGGCTTGCGTCATGTTAAGAATAAGGCCGCTTCCGCCAGCTCCGTTAGAGGCCGCTGTAATACGCCCTTTGCCATCTACAGTAATATCGGCTGATGTATAAGAACCGGGAGTTACGGCAGTATTGGCTAGAGTAGCCGCTTGACTACCAGAACCAGGACCGGCAGTAACATCGCCAGTTAATTGGGTAATACCTGAAGCGCTAGAAGGCACCGCAACCCAATCTTCAAATCCTATATTCATTTCTAATTGAGCAGTACCGAAGTTGTACCGTAATCCGTAATTGTCTATAATACCTGTTGCTGTGGGCATTGGGGGAATCTCCTGAGTTTGAAAAAATTCATTACTAGCCATCGTGTCATACAGAAAATTAGGTTGTGAAGCTGATAAATTCCAGCCTCCGACAGTATAAACACCGTTTTCTGTTTGTGCGTAAATTGAGAACGTTTGCTGCTCTAACAAATTGTATTGACTGTTCGCTGTCCATGTTTTTGCTACAGGGTCATATACTTCACCAGGAACTACATAAGTGAAGGTATGATTAAAGAATCCGGCAGAAACAAAGGCCGCGCCGCTTGGTAATACCCCGGTTATACCATCTTGTCTCGCATTATTTAAACTACCTACTTTTTCCCAAGTCTTTGGGATTTGATGAAATATCCAAACATCCGTACAAGACTCATTTAAGCCGTTAGGAGTACCGTAACCGCTTTGGTTACTAGCGGCTCCGGCAAGCATAATATCGCCGTTAGAAAGCGCCGCTACTTTGCCTGTATCTGAAGCGTGAATTCCTATTGGATTCGTCGAAAGCAAACTCCATCCTGTACTAGAATTGTAAGTGTAAGTACCATCAAAACCAGTTGTTAAGTGCTGTGCAGAACAAATAACAGGCGTACCATCAGTCAATGAGAAGTAATAGGGCTCCATACAGGACAACGGTAAATCATGGCTAACATTAGACCAAGTGCCACTATGGTATAGTTCCGTACTAGCTTGAGGAACAAAACTACCTGATCCGCTTCCGCCGCCAGAAACTAATACATCGCCGCTATTTAATTTCCAAATGGCCGCCTTATAACGTCCAACATTTAAGGCTCCGGTAACTGTCCATAGGCCGGTGTTAGGATTATATATTTCGCAATCGGCAATAGAATCGCCACTGACAATAAGAGTACGGCCTCCTACAGCCAATATTGTACCGTCATTAAGTTTAACTAAAAGAGGGCTAACACGGAGTGTATTTAAGTCTCCTGTTACACTCCACGAATCGCCTACCGGGTCATATAAATAACAATGTGTTTCAAGTACTTCGGAGCCGGCTATGTTAGCAGCTCCGCCAACAGACAATATCTTTCCGTTATTTAGTTCAATAACTTCATTAAACCCGACGCCATTCGGATTGGGAAAATTAGCTTTATTAATCCAAGTAGTCATTTAGCTCCTTTTAAATTTTTACGCGCCAACCCCTAGAATTGTAAGTAAATGCGATAGGAGAGTCGATTGTGTTACTAAAGAACTTAGTGTGCCCCATCCTAAATGTTGTGCTACTCCTGAAGCAGTTGTAACACTATAATTTATTAAATCAGTCGGGACTATTGTATCTGTATTTATCGTATCTTCAAAATATCCTGTCGTTAATCCCGTTATAGAAACTACCTGATTTCCATCAGCTCCATTTTTACGAAACTTTAGAGTAGAGGCGGTTACTACACTATTAGTTACTACAAAAATAGCTAAGTTAGAAATAGTAGCCGTTAAATTTGTTTTGGTTGATACATTTGCTTCTGTAGTTGTAGTACTAGCTTCTCCTGAAGGAGTCATATAGAATGTTGCATTCGATCCTAATGAATTTGGAAGCGAAGCAGCTACTAATTGAAATTGATTAGCGGTTGAAACTCCATCAAAGGCGGCATTAGCAATACTAAAACTTCCTGTTCCTGTTCCTAAATTAATTCCGTAATTTATCACATCGCCGCTTACAAGGCTGTCTGTATTAGATGTGTCCTCAAAAACTCCTGTAGTAGCTGCTGTAACAGACACATTCATATTGCCATTACCAGTGTTTTTTCTAAAAAATACAGTAGTAGCACTAGAACGTGCATTTGCATTTACATGGACAAAAAAATTCTTGCCTGTATAAGAAGCTTTTGCTTTAACCTGGGTATTGGCTTCGGTTGCGGTAGTATAAATAGTTCCAGCTACAGGACAATAAGCAGATACGCTAGTTCCTGTAAATGATTGAATTCCGCCGCAGATATACCGTTGCGCGGTATCCGTATTAGCTAAAAAATTAGTAGAAATAGAATATAACACTAAAGAAGTTCCCGCATTACCCGCTACTAAACGGTATGCGAGAGTATCGCTCGAGGCAATACTATCTGCATTTGTTGTATCTTCAAAGTATCCTGTAGTAGATCCTGCGATTGTAACAGATTGATTACCGGCAGCTGAATTTTTACGAGTGGTTAGAGTAGAAGCATTCGTAATAGTATTCGCACTAATATAAATTCCTAATTTATTAATCGAACCGGAAGTACGCATCGTAATATTGCTATTTCCGACAGAGGCACTTGTTAAATAGGTTTGACCAAAAGCAAAATTATTCGTTGTACCTGTAGTAACTGTAACAGGCACAGTGGCGGCCCCTGCTTTACAGTAAACTGTTGCCATTAATTATTACCGTTTTCTAAATTCTTATCTCTATTCTCTTGTAACACGGTATCTAGTAAAGTTTGACCCATTAATGTCGCATGTTTGTCACAAGTTTGATAGGTAGATATCCAATCTAGATCAACACCATCTTGATCTATAACACACTCTATTGAACAACCGCAAGTATCCGGCATCCATTTCATAATATACCTTTAGTCGTATAACGTAGTAATAGTTAATCCGCTACCAGGAGCCGCCGCACTTGTTGGCGAAGTTGATACTGCTACATATATACCGGTAGAAAAGGGAATACCGATAGTATGATTAAATATTGCTCCTGATAATGAAGGAATTCCCATTTGAGTTAATAAATTTGTTGTAGAACCGATAGTAGGTGCTGAGGTAGTATTATAGAAGAAAACATATACAGCGCTAGCATTAGGATTATATACTTCATAGCCATATTTCTGTCCCGCCGAACCTTTTACTAAAGCCGACGAAGTAAGCGATTGCTGCACATTCGTTGATACACCGCCGGATGTAGCAGGAGCTTGAGTAACAAGCCAAGGGGTAGTATTGGCTGTATTACCCGGTTGTACAGTCCATGTCCCTGACTCTGTTACGGCTACTGTGCCTGTTACTGCCGTTGTAGAGCCCGTATCAGTAATGACATGTCCTATAACCGCCGAACTAGCATCATTTACGACATGTAGATTCGTACCCGTCGGCTGTACAACAGTGACGTTTCCGGTAACTGCGGTTGTAGATCCCGTATCGGTTACAGTATGTAAATTTGTTCCGGTAGGTTGGACTACTGTAACTGTGCCACTAACAGGTTGTGTGGCAGGGAAGTTATTAACTCCTACGCTCCACGTGCCTGATTCTGTAACTGCAACAGTACCCGTAATGGTAGTACTTGCTAGTGTCACCGGAACGGTATTGGTTACGTCCACATTCAAAGACGTACCAGTCGAGGCGATAGTATTACCGCTTCCGTCATGCACATTCACGTTAGGAGAAGTCGTTATAGTTCCCGTAACAGCGATAGCGCTTTGGTCGGACGCTATAACAACAGGCACAGAAGCAGCCATTAATTTTTGGCCTTCTGAAATAGCAGCGCCGCCTACTTGAGTTAAATTTGTTGAAGCATTAGCCGGCGGAGTTGTGGTTACGGTGCCTGAAACAACCCAAGGGCTAGTACCTTGCGTAACAGATTGAGTGGCAGGAAAATTTGTTACATCAACATTTAAAGAAGTTCCAGTTGAATTGATTGGATTACCAGCAGCGTCGTGAACATTAACATTAGGAGACGGGGTAGTAGTAACCGTTCCTGTAATATTAACAGGATGTGTTACAGTACCGAGAACATTAGTACCGTCAGTAATCTCTACGGGCCATGCATTTGAAAGAGTGTTGGGAATGCCTTGATCTACGATACCAATATCAATGGTAGGCTCAGTGGCTAAATTAACAGTCCACGTACCGTCTTGTAGAGCTTTAACTACATTATTAGTACCGGTTTGATCTATAGCTACCGGCAATGGGTTAGGAATAGTAACAGCAACGGTACCCGCTACTAACAACGTACCTGTCTCGTCACAGTTTAATGGATGGACATTTAAATTATCATCCACACCGGCAGCTATCTTTGCGTCGGCTTTAAAAGCGCCGTCTTTAGATCCGATTGACATTTAGTGTACTCCTGGCGGCATATTGGGAGCGGGCATTTGCTGCATCGCTTGTTTATTCTGCATCGGCGCATGTCCCGGCATTTGAGGCATTCCCGGTTGCTGCGCTGTAGGATGTGGTGTGACTCCTTGCATCGGAGGCTTATGCTGTGGATGGGGAGGGGTTTGAACGGGGGGCTGTTTCCCCGGCTGCCCCTTCGGAGGCTGTCCTTGAGGCGGAGGCGCACCGCCCGGAGGTGTTTGAGGTGGCGGAGGCTGAATACCCAAGGCCGCACAAAGAAGCGGAGGCATTTGTAGCCATTGCTGGAAGTGGGCCTGAATATATTGTCTTACCAAATTCCCTAATTGAGGATTGGAGCGAATTTGAGGATTGTTATTAAGGGTATTGACTTCCTGCATCATCAAAGGATGGTTATCTGTTAACTGAATCAGAGGCATCTTACCAGCTAAGAGCTGTTCTTTATCCGAATTGATTTGCATATAGGTCGAGGTCAAAGCCTGTGTTTCCGGCTCTATCTTGCCTGTATTCATCACTTCGATATATTTCATTGCTCCTGATTCGCCTTGCGGCAGCATACCGTTCTGTAAGAGCTGATCGGCTAAGTTAACTTTACCGGCCGTTGTATTAAGTAAGGAGTTACCAGCGGCCACGACGACACGATCAATACCATCAAAATCATTTTTAGAATAGCTACGCATGTATCCCTGATCTTGTTTACCTACAATTAGGGCCTGACGAGGGGCATCAGCAAAGGCTTTAAGATCTTGTACCATGCCCGTCCCGACTTCCTCCAACACTTTAATGACGCTCTTTTGGAATCCCGCATTGTATTGCAGGGAAATAGACGCTTGCATTGCCATTGCAGCGCCGGACATTTCTGGATTTTCAAGTTGGCCCCTCAATGTTGAGTTTATTCCGGCGTAAGTCTCCATCTTGGTATTAATGAATTTAAGTAAATCCCCTGTTTCTTTTGTTATGGGATTCGACATATTAAGCACTTCAGGCTTTCCGCCTGTCGGACCTACCGGCGTATAATCAATAACGGCTAGATTTTCTGACAAAGCTTGCAGCGAGATATTGCCGCCGCGCGGATTAAGCACCCGAGTAACACCAAAAGTAGCAACGTTGGTGAGTAGTGTAGATGTAAGGCGGTTGTTAGCTTCGGCCAAGGGCAGGAGGGAGAAACCAACGGTCCACCCGAAAGGATTATTTCGTAGTTCTGCATATACGCACCTATAAACGGGCACAGAGCCGTAAGCTAATGGCCCATCAAAAAGAACTGTATCTGAATCTAAAAATAGGGTTTGTCGACCCATTGGAACGGCTTGAGTCTTATCATGGAAGAATTCAAAGGTAGGAACTAAATCTCTATGATTTACAGCGCTGTAACCAAATTTAGAATTGCGTCTATCTGTTAGCATCCATGAAGCGCGTTGAATTTCATCTTGAAATTGGGGATACTGAGCAATCAGGTTCCATTTATTTTGAAAGCGCCGTACTATCTTCCATTCGCAAGCTTTATAGGATAGGGCATCTACATCTCGGATAACATCAAGGCACGTCAAATTTTCAAATTCCCAATCGCCGGAATGAAGCACCTTTTGTTGCCCTTGCGCGTCCATCTCAGGAGCCATTGTATCAGGATTAGCATCGGGCGCTACTTCAGCTCCTAGATTCGGGTTCCAGCCTTTGTAGATGAATCCTTCCCCTGCCCACAACGAATCTTCAGCCGCTTGCACAATATAGTCATTTACTCTATGTTCTCGTACTTCATAGTCAAGTACTTGCTGCCCTATCTTATTTTGTTCAAGTGTTTTCTCATCTCCATTGGAGCAAAGCGTTTGCATTGAGGGCATTTGTGCGGTAGTAAGGACAAGAATATTCCTAAGCAAGTTAGGATAGTCGTCCATTGAAATGGACTGAAGTTCGAGCTTCTTTCCAACAGGATTAATACGACCGCCCAAACGAGCGGAATTATAGAAAAAAGCAAATGATCGCCTCCATAGATTCATTACACCGGTAGCATTGAGAAAAATGTAATAATTCTCAACCCGGTCCATTAATGCATCCCCAATCTTATCTAAAGGGGCGTTCGCAAAATAAAAATCTTCTGGTTCTGAATTAAGAGATGACGGAGTTATTGCAGCCATTTAGTTACCATTCCTCGCCGGGATAGCCGGGATCTTCAACTTCAGGGAGCATATCTTCTATAGGGGACGGCTTTTCTTTAGGAAACACTTGCTGCCACACCGATTCATTAACTTTGCCGTATGTTCCATGTAAATCTAAATTTGTAAATGTAGGGGAAGCTATAGGAATAGGATTGATATTATAATAGGCTTCAAAAGCCATGTGTAAATATATGAGAGCGGCCAAAGCATCCATATGGCCTAATCCTATCTCTGAGTGGGCAAACTCCGCTCTATTCTTGTCCCAGATACCGTTCTTGAGTGTTTGTATAAGTAACTTGCACCTAGGATGCACCACAAGCCTACCAGCATCAATAAGCAAGTTGAGACGATTAACCATTGAATGAAGTTCGGTTTTGGAGACACTAATAAAAGGTAAATTGTGTGTGGCGTTGAGATCCGCTTGAATGTCGGAAATATCGGACACTCTGACACAGGGTTGTTGACTACCCCAAAGGTTACGCTCTTTAACTTTAATAGCTGCACTTAATTTAAGGGTTGTAAATTCCGGTCCCGGGAGCGAGTATTCGTCCTCGATGACGAGGGTTGCATTGAGATAGTGGTAGTAACCGAATAGGGCAACAGTAAGATCGTGCTTTGTCCCAACGTCAAGGCCCACAGCTTTATTGAAAAATGGATAATAGGCATCCTTTTTGATATCTCGGATGTACTTATCTTCCCATCCAGGGATGATTGTTTTCTCAGGATTACGGAGGCCCCTTTCAGCCATATACTCAATTCGCCATGTGAGTTCATGCGCGGGAGACTTCCATTTATTCTCTCTTTCAAGCCAACCAGCTTCTCTTTTAAATTCACTTATTTGATCCTCGGGATATCCAGCGTCATAGATTGTGGCATGAAAGTAATATCCTCCAAGCTCGGCTTCAGTACAATATCTTTGGTCAAAGGGATGCTCCACATCAGGCGGAGTGGACCCCAATTCCAAGTAACCATTGCCTTTGTTGAGGGCGGGAAGGAGGACACGTTCAATAAGTTCGATGAGATAATCGTGGTAAGCTCCTTCGTCCACAGCAGCCTTCTTAAAGGTGCCTCCGCGAATGTTATCAAAAGCTTTTTGATTCGACCCACAGACTATTATCCTTGACCCATTGGGGAACTTATATATAAGATCTGAGGCATAAAACCTTGGTTTTAAATCTTCTGGACAGTCTTTAAATACGTCCCGGGCTATAGGTTCGAGATATTCTGCCACTTTTCGCTGGACAGGAGCCACGAACACTGAATCACAGCCTGGATACTGGATAGCAGCTTCGACGCAACCAGAGAATAGGTAAAAAGACTTGCCCCAACCACGACCACAGCAAAAAACATACTTGCGTGACGACTTATAGGCGATATCCCGAGCTTCATATAATATTCTTTGACTAGGCCGTTGGAGGTATTTGAGTCGGCCCGTTTGCCAAGCCAGCTTTTTTACCTGCAACATTTGGTTTGGCGTTAGCATTCTCAAGGGCCTCTATAAGTGATTTAGTTTGGTCCGTCATGGCTTTAGCATCGGATTCAGTAGTGAATTTAGAAGCGTCTAGGTCTTTAATGGCTACTTTGGTACAAAGATAGGGCATTAGTTCAATATAGGACTTCCAACGGGCATCTTCGTCTTTTGTAAAAGCCCTTTCTTTTCGTATATTGTACAGTACTGTAAAGTCCCTAGCCCAATTAATATGGGCTTTCTGGAAGATGATAGGCAGAAGAAGCTCCGGCTTATTAAGCGAGATCTTAGGTCTACCTTTTGCCCACTGGTTTCCTTTTTGAAACACTATTTTTGTACCTCGGCATAGCTATAAACAGCATAACATTTAGGGCATACAGCGCACATTCTATTAGGGGCGTGTTTAAGTTCTACATCATCGTATTTACAGCGCAGTAAATCTACGGTAAAATTCATAGTTTAGGCCCTTTCAATTCATTATTGAGCTTACGTTGTGTCAGATTCTTTAACTCTTCTTGCGTTCGGGCTTTAGCCACTTCTACATTCATTTCGCTAAGACCCTCTTTTAAATCTGGATGATCCTCAGTGAAAGAATCATAGGCTTGACTTCCGCCAAGCTTAGCAAGAACGGCTTCTGAGATAATACGCAAATCCCATTCATGGACAAGCTCTTTCTTATACACAGTATTGTCTTTAATAAACACCTTTTCAACACCATACAGTCCGGCGAATGGATGGCCTCTCTGAGCTTTCACAACACGATAAAATACTTGTACTTTAGATGCGGCCATATTAGATACCTCCGTCAGGGTCTATGGGCTGCCCGTTGAGCATTGCCCGTATCTCAGAATCGCCTATTCGGCTCATTCCGAGTGAAGCTTTGAGGCTAACATATTCATCTTTCAAGCCTTTAACTAGACTAATTAAGTCAGACACAGCGCCTTTATGAACAGCGTTACTTTCAACAACTGACAATCTCGCTATTAAAGGGGCTAGGTTATTTTCGAATGTATCTAATTTGCTTCTTAATTCGCTTAATTCTGCGTCGTGACTACTCAGCTTCGCTTGTAGAAGGCTCTTCTCTGGAAACGTCTGCTCCAACCACTTCCCCAACCGCACTATTAACTGTATCATTAATGGCTCCTTTAAACGCATCAACAAACATATCTATTTTAGAGTCTGTTTGTACAATACGTTGAGAAGAGTAAACGGCCCGGGAGGGCGCATATTTAATCTTATTAAAAGCGGCTATATTACGGCGGGATTTACGAGAAAGCTTCATTACCAATTAACTGTAATTGTAGCGCTGCCTATGCTTACCTGATACCCCAGCTTCTGAAGTTCGCTAATAACATACTCGCATGATTCTACTGAAGCGCTTCCGGTAGAAACGGCTCCTGATGTGAATGTAGCAGCGGCCATTCCTAAGCACATTGCGGACAATACTGCTCCAAGCAATGCAGCGTCCGGGGGAGGCACAGGGCTAGACAAATTATGAAACGTTTGAGAATCAAAAAAATCCATTTATAGACTCCTTTTTATGACCAACTGATTGTAACAGTACCCACACCGTAAGTTAAGGTGTAGCCCTGTTGCTGAAGTTCTTTGAATATAACCATTGCTTGCTCTTCTGTAACGCTTGTCCACGTAATAGCGGATGTGGTATAGGCGTTAGTATGGCAAGCCGTCCAAATGTCTAGGGCTAGGGTGGTACGGAGGTGCATATCAGCAGATGTGTCTAGGGACGCTTGAGCAGCATCCCGCGCTAAAGGGAATTCCATTATTTTGTCTCCTGTGCGGCAGTTTGAGCTTCAACCGTCAAAGCCATTTTTTCTAAAAGCTGGTACGCCTTCACTACAGCCGGAGCCATATTACCCTGATACACACCAGACACTAAAAGGGCCTGAATGTCTCTTAAATCAGCAGCCGGAGACGGGGCCTTCTTTTCTATGTTATTTACTGTTTCTTTTTCTTTAACAGTAGACTCGCTAGAATTAGCATCAATTACGGGGCTTTCTTGGGTCATTTTTGAGGCTCCTTTTTTGGTTTAACATGAATAACATGAGGCATGGTCTAAAAATCAAGGGGTTTTAATAGGCACGTTTGCTACTAAATTTGACTCATTAGATTCATTTAAATGATTATTACAGATTAGGCATACATTCCTTCTGGGGCTATCTAAACGTACTCTAATCTAACAAAAGGGGCAGTACCCGTCATCTAATATCATATCGTTAAATATAGCAAAAAATGTAGGGGGCTTTTCTGACCCACCCCCACCAGCCAACAAAGACCCCTCCTACTCCCTCTAGGTCTTTAGGCCCAAGCTAATCTCTCATACACCTGTATGGGGGTTGGCCTACCTACTTCAGCTTAA
>Ga0209421_1000003_pt1 | contig 39237 bp, 50 predicted proteins | sample BlaSpr_A8_OM2_O2_FD_187977 | JGI IMG/M metagenome (GOLD analysis project Ga0209421, IMG submission 187977) | Forest soil microbial communities from Thunder Bay, Ontario, Canada - Black Spruce, Ontario site 2_A8_OM2_O2 (SPAdes) (version 2) | ecosystem: Environmental > Terrestrial > Soil > Boreal... | reverse complement strand
GGGAATGCGCCGGATTCAGCGGAGGCACGTCGCGGGCCATCCTCGCAGAGTAGGGCGAGTGTAGTTCCGTTCCAGTTCGGCACACCATTTTGCATTGCAAATCCAAGCAGTCTGGTTTCTTCCCCGCTTTGGCACGGGCTATACTCATTCCATTCCCCTTCCAGTCTCGCGCCCGCGGCGTTGCCCATCCGCGCAGGATTTGTTTGCACCCGTCCACATAGCGGTTGTTTCCCGCCTGGTGTCCATCGGTGTTCGTTGGACAGGTTGGCGTCGGCCACCCAGTAAAGTCGTTGTCTGACGTGCGGCGCTCCGACGCCCGCAGAGCACAGATCGGCAGCCCCGACGGCATATCCCACTCCTTCCAAGTCAGCGCGTATTCCGGCGAGCCATTCGCGTCCATCCTTGCTCGCAACCTGCTCGCCAAAGACGACTGGAGGTTTACGCTTGGAGATGATCGAGTAAAAAGCGGGCCACAGGTGTCGTTCGTCGGCATGGCCTTTTCGCTGTCCAGCGCACGAAAGCGGCTGACACGGACATGAGCCAGTCCAGACGGGTTTGTTATCGGGCCATCCGGCGAGTTTAAGAGCGAGTGACCATCCGCCGATGCCGGCGAAGAAGTGGCATTGATTGTAGGATGAGAGTTCATTTGGTTTTACGTCCACGATGCTACGCTCGTCCACTTCACCGGACGGGATTTCGCCAGCGCGGATTAGTTCGCGCAGCCAAGCCGCCGCCTTCGGGTCGTGTTCGTTGTAGTAGTTCATTCATCAAAAATTCCGCTAACAAATCGCTGGACACGAATGGCTAGTATCGCCTTCAGTTCCAGCGTCGTTTTTGCGCTCGGCAGTCATTGGTTGGAGAGAGTTCATTTTACGCACCCGCCATCGGTCAGCTTTGCGTTCGGATGCCGGTTCACGTCGCGTTGTGGACAAAGGTTTCCCGGCGGATAAAAGGGGGATTATATACTTGACTCACCATAGGCTTTATGCGATATTTGGGGCATGAAAGAAAACAACGAGTTTCCCGAGACGCTGAGCGGCGCAATTAAATACTTCGCGGATGCCGACAAGGCGTTGCAGTTCATGGTTTCGATTCGCTGGCCTGACGGCAAGGTGGTTTGTCCTTGCTGCCAAAAGTCCAACGTCGCCTTCCTTGAGACGCGCAAAATCTGGAAATGCCGCGACACCAAGAAACAATTCTCCGTCAAGGTTGGCACCATTTTCGAGGACAGTCCCCTTGGGCTGGACAAATGGTTGCCTGCATTCTGGATGATTGTGAACGCGAAGAACGGAATCAGTTCGTGCGAGCTTGGCCGCGCCTTGGGCGTCACCCAAAAGACAGCGTGGTTCATGCTTCACCGTATCCGGCTGGCGATGCAGAACGGCAGCATGGACAAACTGTCCGGCGAAGTGGAAGCGGATGAAACTTACATCGGCGGCAAGGCCCGCAGCATGAACAACGCGCAACGCAGCAAGCGCGGTCGCGGAACGGGTGGAACCGGCAAAGAGATTGTCATGGGACTTTTGCAGCGGGGTGGAAAAATTAAACTGAAGCACGTTGCAAAAGCTCGCCGCAATATCCTTCAAACTGAAATTCGCCAGCAAGTTGAAACCGGCTCGCAGGTGTTCACCGATGCGCTTCCCTCGTACAATGGCTTGAGTCAGGATTACGTTCACCAAGCGATTGACCATGCGAAGGAATATGTTCGCGGCAATGTCCACACCAACGGGCTGGAAAACTTTTGGAGCCTGCTCAAGCGCGGGATTCGCGGGACATATATCAGCGTTGAACCTTTTCATTTGTTTCGTTACCTCGACGAGCAAGCGTTCCGATTTAATGAGCGTGAGAACACTGATTCCGGCAGATTCCTGAAAGGCATCATCGGCATCATTGGTCGTCGGCTCCAGTACGCCAAACTCATTGGCGGACTTCCGGAAGCAGGGACGTGGCAAGCGGCGTAAATCATAGGCTGCTCTGTTTCACCCTGCCTTTACGGGCCTTTTTGTATTCAGTCTCCCGCCGATCAATTTCAGATTTCGGCACGGAGACTATTTTCTTCGTGAACTGCCGGAATTTTTCAAACGGTGTTTCGTTTTTCATTTTAAGAATGGTTTTAGTTGAGGGTTTATGATTGTTGCGCTTTTATATAGATTCTTAAGAAGAATACGGTCCACTTCATCAATTTGTAATTGGCCACTATCGTTGTCCTCCGCCAATTGCCTCATCCGATAGGCAAGAAAATCGGCAGCTTGAAGTGGCCAAAACGGAAATTTCTTTTTATCACCAAAATTCGGACCGGACATTCTTGGGTCTTTTTTTTGGTATGCATCGAATACTTCATGAACAGAATTAACCCATTTTCGTTTTTCGTTTTGGTCAAATACAAAAGTAACATCCGATTTGAAATTTCCCCACTGAAGCCCTGTTTCCTTGTGATACACAGAGAAAAAATGACTCATGACCCATTTATATGGGTCTTTATCCGAAAACTCATCCTTGATTTTGTTAAAATTTGTTAGATGCATTCCGCCGACGATTGGAATTTTACCATCTGCGGATGCGACCTTTGCTAAAGATTTTCTGAACGACTCGATTTTTTTAAAATCCCACTTCCGAATATAGTACGGATTTTTTGATAATTCTTTATTTTCTTTTCTGTTTTCCAAAACCGCCACTCTGGCCGTTGTTAATTCCCTGCCGTGATAGTATGGAGCGTCATATTTATCCAAAACAGCCTTCCACCCAACACAGAATTTATCCCAAACAGATTTCCTGGCGGCGAATCCGGCGATAATGGGATATGCAGAACCGGTTAGCTTTCCATTTGGGTCGTGCGTTCCAGATTCATCTGCATAGATGACAATCATAACGAAATACTTTCCAGAGAACAGGGAGGCCCATTCTTTGAACGAGGTTTCGCCGTACAGTTCTGCATCTAGGCGAATCATGCCTCACCCCATTGCCCCGCGTCAAGCGGTGAGTCAAGTATATAATCCCCCAAAGATGGGTGTCTAAAAAATGCCATAATCTTGCAAGATTGTCATAACAACCCGGAATTATCCCCTTGACGTAAGTACGCCTTTGGGTGTATATTTGGGGCATGAAGAACAGAAACGAGAAAGCCAGCCTGACGATTAAGGAATTTTACGAAATGTTCCCGGATGACGAGACTTGCATCCAACATGTTTTCGACAGCCGTTTTGGACAGGGCTACAAATGCCCGAAGTGCGACAAGAAATCCAATTGGTCGAGGATGAGCAAGGTTCGCGCTTATGCCTGCCAGTGGTGCGGTCACCATATCCACCCGACAGCCGGAACGCTGTTTGAGGATAGCCGGACGCCAATGCAACTGTGGTTTTACGCCATTTACCTTTTCACCACTTCCCGCCACGGCGTTCCCGCCATGGAATTGATGCGGAAACTTGGCGTGACTTACAAATGTGCGTTTCGCATGGGTCATAAAATCCGCGAACACATGGAGCAGGTTGACGGAGAGTTCCCGCTGTTTGGTGACGTTGAAATTGATGAAACCTATGTCGGCGGTCGCACGCACGGAGTTCGCGGACGCGGAGCAGCGAACAAAACGATTGTGTTTGGAATGCTGCAACGCAAGGGCCAAGTGATGACGAAAGTTGTTCCGAATGTCGCGGGCAAAACCTTGAAGCCAATCATTGAGGAAAACGTCGCACAAGGTTCTACGGTTCACACTGACGAATTGCGTTCCTACAAGGGTCTGGCGAAAAAAGGATTCACCCACAAGACTGTGAATCACGGAGCGCACGAATACGTTTTGAACGATACGCATGTCAACAATCTGGAAAACTTTTGGAAACACCTCAAGGGTGGCATCCGTGGCACTCACATTCATGTTTCCAAACAATATCTTCATAACTACGCAAAGGAATTTGAGTTCCGCTTCAATCGGCGCGGGAACGCTTCTTCGATGTTCCCCGCTTTGGTTTCGCAGTTCCCGAAACCATAGATTTTAGGACGGCGTGGAAATGATGCTTGCTGGCTTGGGGATATTCCTTCCCATGCTCTTTGATGAGTTGGGGAATCTTGTTTTTCGATCTGGCTTCTTTGAGATGCATCTTAAAATTGCCCCCCCGCCTTTGTAAGGACGTTAGTGATGGAAATTACGTTTCCCTTACAATCTTCAAATGAAAGCACTAATTGATTTCCGATGCGAACCAGATCGTCCGCTGTCGCTGTGTTCATCTCAAATCCTACCCATCCAGCCTTTCCTGCGCCTGTTGCGATTGGATTTTCAAGTAATGTGTTTGGTAAATAATTACTGTTGTCAAAAATACTTGGCCCATTTGGTGGCGGATTTACGACTGTTTCAGAGGCTGGATTCTCACTTGCGTCAACATCTATATTTTGACCAGTGGTGAGAGTAACCACAAGGTGCCATCTCCAGGCAATTGAGGGGCTTCCACTGTTAACAACCTTTAGTTTGTAAATAATCCTGGGAACGCTGCCCTGATAGGATTGCAAAATTGCCCCCTGAACTACAGAGCAATGAAGGCTGGGACTCGAAAAATCAGAAAACTGTTTTTCGATGTTAAAAGTTCGATCATCAATCTGTTTTATAGACTGGGCTAGTTCACTTGATTGCTTTTCTGTGGCTATAATCTTCCGCTCAAAGCTATTCATCCAAAAAGTGCCAGAAATTGTAACCCCGAGAACGGATATTGTTACCAATAGCATCGCAGCTGATTTTAGCCTTCTACGAATTGGTGATTTTGAAAGTTCAGCAGTCACCGCGCCACCTCCGATTCTAGGATATTTATTTCTATACCATTCCTCGCAGTAGAGCACGCCAGCAATAATACCAACGGTTCAGGCCATCCACATTCTTCGCAGTTATTCATGTTTTTCCTTTCCGACCAGCGTTGGGCGGAGCATGTTTAACCGCGTATTTCATGGCCGCTATAAATCCGCGTTGTACCGATTTTGGACGTTCGTGGAACTTCTCGATGGCATATAACGGTTCAGTCTTGTGAACCTCGTCGCAGCCGTGTTGATACGCTTTTGCGGCGAGGTCCGCCCAACAAGTTGCTGAAGACGCGCCGGTTGGCGCGTCCTGTTTATTCGCTTCGAGTTGTTGGTTGTTCATAAAATTTGCGCGTGGCTCATCAAGGAATTACATCGGCTGATTCTTCCAACGCCCTCGCTTGGTCATTCTCATGGGATTAGGTCGTCGGCATTGGCTGGCGGGGTGGATTGGTCATGTTCCAATTTTTCTTCAAGAGCGGAAAATTCCTGCCAGGGCTCCGCATTGATGACGGAAAATTCTTCCGGCGCATCATATCCAATCCAGTTTCCAGTCGCCAGGCATTGGGCGTAGAGCGACAAGGCATGTTCAAATGTTTGCGTTCCGATTTGGAGCAGGTCTTGCCCAAGCATCCGGCGTCCGGTTTCCCAAGGCGCGTAATTCTCGCACAACAGGAATATCCAATCCGTTCGATCTTCGCCGGTCGCGGCGGTGTAAAGTGCGATGTCAAACGCGGCTTGGACGTGATAACCAGCCGTATAGCACCAGCGGCCAAATGGACGTTGCGCGGCGTTGCGCGTGGTCTTCAGGTCGCCAAGGCACTTTTGGAACTCGCTTTTCGCGCTTGGCACGCAATCAATCAGGCATTGAACCGGAATAATCAAACCCGTTGCCTTGTCGTGCCATTGCCCGATCACATGCACTTGCCGCTCGCTGGCCTTCAGGAATGACGCTATTGTCTCATCTTTGGACAGCCTATTCGCCGCGCTTTGGGCATTAGCAAGCCCGTCACGGCTCACGACCTCAAATTCGGCATGTTCTTCAATCCAAGCCTTGCAGACGTTGCCGTTGCCATTCCAGGGCTTATCTTCGCCGGTTTTGGCGTCTTTGTAGGTCGAAGGTTTGATCGCATACCGCTTGTCGAACTGTTCCGGGGTTAAAACAAGGCAGTCCAGCAGGTTTCCAAAGTCCTTGGCTTCGGAATCTGGCGGTTCGTATCCAGCGCGCCATCGAGACGGGCATCCGATAAAGGCGCGGATGGATGACGGCGACATGGTGTATTCCGGCGAGCCGCGTTCAGCCTTTTGGCCGTGGTAGGCATCGCTGTTGACCCGCACGGCTTTGATGGAGCAGTTTTTAAACATGGGCTTCAATCTCCTTCCTGATTGCGGCCAGTTCCGCCTTTGAAGTCGGCACTCTGGCGAGCGGCCATTTGTCCAGAGTGTCATTTGGTTCAATCAGGCCGTGGTCAATGGCAAAGGCAAATTGCTTCTCCCTGATGTCGGCGGTTTGGTCAAGAAACCACCGCAACGTTTCCGCCGTGGCGACTTTTCCCGTTGTCGAACCCTTCAGCTTTCCGGTCTGACCGTCCATGTCCTCACCGGCCAATACCAAACCGTAGGCGTTGCAAAGAGCGCGGCGGTTGGCGAAGGTGAGCGCGGAAGCGTAAACCTGGGTGTCGGACATGATCTTGGTCTTGGTCCCCAATGGCAACTTGGCCGTTGAGGTTCGGCTGTGCCCCTCGGGGTGCGTCACAATGCACTTGGCGATGACCCATCCCTGCGCGGATGTGGTGTCAGTGTCAAACGTGTGACTGAATCCGTGCTTGCGAAGCAAAGGGCGAATCTGGATTTCGATGGCCTCAATCGGCGCGTACTTGTAGGCGGTTTTGCCCGTCTCTGTCGGCACGGCCTTTTCCTTCAGCACAATCGGGCACTCGGCTTGAAATGCCGAAAGAGCCTGGTCGAACGCCTTCTTGCTGGCCTCGGCGTTAAGCTCACGCCGGATGTTCATCAGCGTGTTCATAACCTCGCTACCACCGCCCTTGTCCACGGCGTAACGAAACGCCGATTCAAAGTTGAATGCGGCGTCAACCGGCTTTGCAATCTCACGCGGGCCGCTTATCATTGGAAGCAACTCCGATTCGCCGGTCAACACGGCATTATGCTGTTTGGCCGTCTTCAACGTGTTCATAAACTCTACTTCGTTTTGATCATAATTTGTTTGTTCATAAAATTATCGCCGGCCCCGCGAGGATCGCTTTGACCCCAAGAGTCTCGGCAGACGGCGGCACCGGCGAAACGTCCGCTCCGCGCTGCCTATCAGTCTGATTTCAGCCGATGCAGGCGGTTTGTGCGAGGCGAACGAAATGGATTTCATAGTTTAAATTTTATTTTTTTGGCGCGTTTGTCGCCGGTGATGCTCGCGTTGTCCCACACGCCGGTGATGCTCGCGTTGTCCCGCACGTCGGTGATGCTCGCGTTGCCCCACACGCCGGTGATGCTCGCGTTGTCCGACACGTTGGTGATGCTCGCGTTGTCCCGCACGTCGGTGATGCTCGCGTTGCCCCACACGCCGGTGATGCTCGCGTTGTCCCGCACGCCGGTGATGCTCGCGTTGTCCCGCACGTTGGTGATGCTCGCGTTGCCCCGCACGTCGGTGATGCTCGCGTTGCCCCACACGCCGGTGATGCTCGCGTTGTCCCGCACGTTGGTGATGCTCGCGTTGCCCCGCACGCCGGTGATGCTCGCGTTGTCCCGCACGCCGGTGATGCTCGCGTTGCCCCGCACGCCGGTGATGCTCGCGTTGTCCCACACGTTGGTGATGCTCGCGTTGTCCCGCACGTTGGTGATGCTCGCGTTGTCCCGCACGTTGGTGATGCTCGCGTTGTCCCGCACGTCGGTGATGCTCGCGTTGCCGAGTACGGCAGAGATTACACACGTCCGCACGCACGACACTTTACAGCCGGGAGCAACTATGAACTGGCCGCCAATCAGAATGTCCACGTCCCCCGTCACAATTATGTTTTTTATGTAATCGGAAAGTTTTTCGGAAACATTCAACTTCATATCGTCGTCAAACCATTCCGGGGTCCGTTCCTCATCGATTTTGAGTTTGTATTTCTCAATCAGGTGAGCATTAGTGATGTCATCCGGCGAGAACTCGACCTTGGCGCAGATTAGACGCACGCGCTCATTTATCTTGAAGATTGTTTCCAAAACGGAATGCGATTCCGTCCAAGGCGATAACAAAAGTCGGAAGCCACCTTTTTCTCTTTCGTCACGAACGACAACTGCTGATTTGAATTGACACATATTTTTATTTTATAAAACGAAAAAAACGACGGTTAAAACGTAGAGCGCGACGGCCATGAACAAACAACCGAGCATATCGAACGCGAATTGTTTCATGCGATCCTCATAACTTGGAAACGGCCTTTTTGGAGCGGAATCTCTCGGATGCGCAGCTTGATGCCGAGGAATTTCGACGCCGTGTAAGCGGCCAGCCGCATTTCGAGATTGATCGCGCGAGATAAATAATCTCCAATTTTAAGCGCGCCCAGGTCATCGGCTAACTGAGTGTATTTGTCTTTTTGTTTTGCCATGTCTGGTCTGAAAATACACGGGAACGGAAAATTGTCAAACAAATTGTTAAACATTTTTCTTGCATATTTTTTTTGGGGGGTGTAACGTTGGGGGCACGACAACCAAAGGATTCAAATGCCAAATAACCAATCGAAATCTGAAGGAACACCGCACGTTGGCAGCAGCGCGGTGTTATGCCGCCTCCGTGGTCAACGCCAGAGCCAGTGACCGTGAAAGACCTGTGCGGCCCCGTGGCGCAGGGCGGCACAAAAACTCTATGACAAAACCTGAAAGCATCGAATCGGAAACGCCAGCGGCAGTTGCGGGTGCAGCGACTGGTTCGGCGGAAAATGTCCGACTGCCAAATGACACTAAAATCCGCTTCTGCAATGCGCTAGATGCTCTGCGCCGCCACTGGCTCACATGCGATGACTGCGCGGAATACATCTACTGGGGCGAAGGCGACTTGTGCGCGAAGGGCAAGGACATCATAGCGATGGAACTGGCCTATGCCGATACGGGTATCGAATTTCCGCCGAACGCCTCGAACTCAGCCACCGGCGACCGGGGCGCATCGCCCGCGAATGCGGACGGCAAGGCGTAACGCCGGTTGGCTGGAGTGAGTGGTTAGGACACGTCGAATAAACAAAAATCTATGAATGAAAAAACAGCCTTCCCGCTCTGCTGGCCTGACGGTCGTCCGCGCACCGCGCCGATGAACCGATGCCACGCCCGCTTCAAAACCTCATTTGCGGCGGCGCGCACGAATCTTCTCCGCGAAATTAAACTGATCGGCGGCGACAACTGCATCTTCTCGTCTGACATTCCGCGCCGCCAAGACGGGCTGCCGTATGCCGATGCGAAACCGAAGTCGGGTGATCCTGGCATAGCCGCCTACTTCAACCGCAAGGGCAAGCAACTGTGCTTCGCGTGCGACCGCTACCTGACGGTGGATGATAACATGCACGCCATCGCGCTCACCGTCCAAGCCCTGCGTGGCATCGCCCGCTGGGGAACTGGCGACATGATGGAATCGGCCTTCCGAGGCTACGTCGCGCTGCCAGAACGCGCTGGCGGATCAAGCTGGTGGGAAACCCTCGGCGTGCCAATCAACGCTACCAAAGATCAGGCCAAAGAGGCATACAGGATACTTGCAAAGAAACACCACCCCGACCTTGGCGGCGATGCTGAATTATTCCGGCGAGTCAATGAGGCGTGGCAACAATGTGAAGGCCAAGTGTCCTAACGCAAAAAGCTGAGCCACACCGCCCCGACCACGACGTAATGAGCACGACCGACACACTACCACCAGAGACGCCCGCCGAAGCCAAGAGCGGGGGCGGTGTTGTGCTCCAGCGATTTGTTAGGGGTCACTTGTCTGCGACTCTTATACATAGCGACTGCTCTGAGGTGCTGCCAATGCAGTGCGATGCCGTGGTCACTGATCCGCCGTATGGAATCAAACGCTTCGAGAAAGGCTTCTTCACGACCAGATTCAAGGGCTACGGAGCGGAAACCAACGGGCTGCAATGGGACAAGAAACCGCCGCAAGAAATGATGGAACTGCTGCTCACTCTCGGAACTGTGCGCGTGATATGGGGCGCAAACAACATGGTGCTGCCGCCGTCGCAATGCTTCTTCGTGTGGTATAAAATGCAGACGGTGGACAACTTCGCGGATGCTGAACTGGCATGGTGCGATGCGGAAGGCGTGACGGCGAAAGTGTATCCCTACGCAATCCACAAGCACAACCAGACCGACAAATGCCACCCGACCCAAAAGCCAGTGCCGCTGATGGCGTGGTGTATGGAAAAGGCGCGAATCCCAGAAGGCGCGACAGTGCTCGACCCGTATATGGGCAGCGCAACCACCGGCATCGCCTGCATGAGAACGGGGCGGAACTTTATCGGCATCGAGCGGGATGCTGAATACTACAAACTGGCGTGTGACCGCTTCGCACACGAACTAGATGGGGTGCTCTTGTGACCCCTAACGACTGACTTCAGACACCGCCGACAATATGCAAACTGACTTTCTCAAACCCGCAGCGACCGCCGAAACACGCTACTCCAAAACTGGTAGCGATGAGGCGGTTGTCTGCAAGGAATTGTTGGCCGTCCCGTCGAATGAAGAAAAACGCATCGGGTTCGCGCATGACCGTGATCTCGAAAACGGCAAAGAGGAATGGCTGACACCCCCACAGATAATCAAGGCGCTGGAACAAACGCGGGAAGATGGCGAGGAAGTTCCGTGGCCGTTCGACCTCGACCCGTGCGCTCCAATCAAACGCCCGTGGGAAACGGCGAAGGCGCACTACACCATCGAGGACAACGGACTCATCAAGCCGTGGTCAGGTCGCGTGTGGTGCAATCCGCCTTACGGCCCGAAAACCGGCGAGTGGATGGGGCGATGCAGCGCGCACAAAAATGTAACCGCGCTTATCTTCGCACGAACGGAGACGCGCCAATTCTTCGACTACATCTGGGGCAAAGCCACGGCAGTCTGCTTCCTGAAAGGCCGACTCTCATTCTATCACGTCAACGGCACGAAAGGCGGGACAGCCGGTGCGCCCTCCATGCTGGTGACGTGGGACGACGAAAACGCAAATGCGCTCTGGGACGCGGTGCAGCATGGCCGACTGGCTGGCTGCTTCGTGGACTTACGCGGCGGAAACACAGCACCATGAAACTGATAATCACAACCAAAACTCACGGCGCGCAGCAGGTCTATGAAATCGAGCCTGACTCAACGCTGCCCGTCCACAACCGACTGTTCGCGCTCGAAGATGCCAGCGAGCCGGACAAGTGCGTGAATCTGACTGGCGAAGAAATGACCGATCTCGCAAATCAATGGCTGGAATACGCCAAGACGCAAGGGACAAAAAAGGAAACTCGACGCAGATAGCTCGCGGCAAGGTGGACTCGCTCGAAAAGCTCCCGCGATATAAGCGTAAAATCATAGACGTGGCCAAGCCAGCTAACGCAGAGCTGAACCACGGCGGCGAATAAAAATGACGCAATAAATCACAACCAGCGAACGAACGGCAGGAACTCCCGCCGTTGTGTTCCAGCGATTTGTTAGGGGTCATTTTTCAGCGACACTCTACAACGGGGACTGTCTGGAAATCCTGCCGTCGCTGGCTGGCATTGATGCCGTGATAACCGACCCGCCATATAATTTTGAAAGCAAAGGCGGGGGACTCTACCGAACTCGCACACACCTCGACACCATCCGCGAAAGCTTTGGGACTGACTTTGAACCCGAGGCATTCTTCAACGCCGTGCTTCCAATGTTCGGCAAGAATCTCATCGTGTGGTTCTCGCAAAAGCTGCTGCCGACCTATTTGAAGCTGGCCGAAGCAAATGGCCTCGGCTGGGATTTGATGTATTGGCACAAGCCCAACGCCATCCCGAACTACAACGGAAAGATGATGTCCGACACCGAACTCTGCCTGCGGCTGTTCAGACCGGGAGAAAGTTTTATAGCGAAGGGGCTGCCTTACGAAGCCTACAACAAGTTCCATTTGTTCGGAGTGCAGTCAAGTCCTGACCATCCGACACCAAAACCGATAGACTTGATGATCCGGCAGGTAAAGGTATTTGCGGATGAAGGCAGCTTGGTCTGCGACCCATTTACAGGAAGCGGGACAACCGGCGTAGCCTGTCTGCGCACGGGCCGGAATTTCATAGGCATCGAAAAAGACCCAAAATATTTTGCATCCGCCTGCTCCCGTCTGGAACGCGAGGCAAACCAAGGCGTGCTGCTATGACCCCTAACAACGCATTATCCAAATCTCATGAGATTAAGCCGCAAGAGAAACCGTAGAAGCTGGGACCATCGGACTTCGATGCTGGCCCACGCCGCCAAGGCCCGCAAGCGCATGGACAATCAGCCTGAGTACATCCCAAGACCGGAACCTGGCATATTGCTTCATACCATCCGGGTCGAGTCCCATGTGAACGGCTTGGGTTTTGAAATCAAAATCAGGCAGGGCAAACGGTTGAACCAGATCGTGGCGGAAACCTTTGGCCGGTCGTCAGCTGGACACGGCTTGGACTGGTTATGCCGTCATTTGAGGCAGAAACTTGTAACCCGGTGGATGACGGCATAACAAAAAAATGAATGAAAACTTTCCCAACGCCAGCGAATCTTTCAAGCGTCGCAACCCGCATTTGTTTGGAGGTATTTACGATGGGACACACTCCGTCGATAAAAAACTCGATGTATGCCATCGTGGACAAAAAAAACCGCGAGTGGAAGCGCCGTTGCGTCAAAGGTTTCGTGTTACAATTGATTTCCTTATTTCAGACCAGCGGAACCGCGACCTTGACGCCGGAACAAGCACAATCCTTGATTGCATCATTGCCGCCAGACGACAACTGGAAGGTGATTTCAGAACTTCACGTTACTTGTCGAAAGGTGAAGCGCGGCGATGAGGGTGCAGTGATAACCATAGAACCGATATGAAACTCACAAAATACGCTTCGGAACTTATGACCCGCCAAGCCACACCTGCGCTGGTGTGAAAATAACCCTTGAAAGATTTATGGCTGGAGATTACATTTTTTGTGCCGATTGGAAACCGGCGAAATGACGACGAATGAACATCAAGTCTAAACTGGGTTGCTCGCGCAATAGGTCCAGCTTCCGGCCTTCCGGCCAGTCGTCGTCAACCTGTTTCCACGCGGGCAATCCTGTTTAGATTTTATGCCAGAACTTCCTTGGGAAAAGTGGTATCCAACCAATTGGGCCAGTGAGCCGGGGCTGAGGCTTTGTGAAGCCGCAACTCGGGGAATTTGGTTTGAAGCCGTAAACACCATGATGCTGCAACAAAATCACTCAGTCAGCGGGACAATTGAGCAGTTGGCGGCGCTTTGCATCTGCCGCGTGCCTCAGATGCAACTAGCAATTGAGCAGCTAAAACAGTTTAATGTGGCCGAAGTGGTTGAACAAAATGGCAACATAATTCTAAGCAACCGAAGGCGAAAAAGGGCTTGTAAAATAAGCGATTTAAGGAGTTATGCTGGGAAAAAATCGGCTGAGTCTCGCAGCAAAGCTTCAACAAGAGAGAGCGAGGTCGCGTCAACACCCTCTGCCTCTGCCTCTGATTCTGTATATGCTTCTGGGAAAGGGGGTATGGGGGAAAACTTTACCGAAGCGCCATCATGGAAGGAATTTTGGGAATTTTGCCAATCCCCTCATTGCGGCATAGCGGCGGAATGGTTTGCCAAGGACAAGTTCCTGGCCGTGGACGATTGGTCTAAAAAGCGAGATTGGCGCAAATATGCTCTTCGCGTGCGCGGTTGGTGGGATAATGACGGGAGGCCAACAAAGCCGCCAGCCAGAAACGGGAAGACTCAAGAATCCTCAAACGGGAACCTATGATGGACCGCCTTCCTCCACATTCACCCGAAGCTGAACGCGCCGTAATCGGCTGTTGCATCCTTTCTCCCATTGACTGTTTGCCGGCGTGCATGGAGGCCATCAACAACGGCCATTTTTATAATCTCCGAAACAAAATCCTTTGGGAAACAGCGGCCGGCATGGCGGCGGACCAACTTGACATAATTTCACTTCGGCAAACCCTTAAAGATTCCGGCCAGTTTGATAAAATCGGCGGCGATTCGTACCTGTCAGAGTGTCAGGACAGCGTGCCATCAACCGCCAACCTCCCGGCGTGGCTTGAATTGTTGGTGGAAAAGAGAATCAGCCGGGACATTATCGCGGCCTGCGCCAGAGCGATTGCTGACGCCTACGAAGCCAGCGGGGACACCGGCGCCGTCCTTGACCGTATTGAGGCTCTGATTCTGTCCATACGGCCAAACCAAAAGCAATGCAGCGAGATAAAGGAACTGGTCCGGCAAGCCATCGGCAAGATTGAAACCCGCTTCCTGAATGGTGCTAACATCACCGGGATTTCCACGGGCTTGCATGATTTGGACCGGATGAGTGATGGCGTCCATCCCGGTGAAATGGTGGTCGTGGCGGCATTCCCCGGCACGGGCAAGACCGCGCTCGCCGTGAACATCGCCGTTCGCGCTGCATTTGAAGGACTGCCAACGGCGATATTCAGCGCAGAAATGCAGCCAGTGCAGCTTGTGGTCCGTTCCATTTGTTCGGAGTCGCGCGTCAACTTTCACCGGGTCCGGCAGGATGATTTTCCAAAAATGATGGAAGCGGTTACAAGACTTTCTAGTGCTCCGCTTTACATCGAACAGGCAAACCAGCTTTCTATTGCCCAGATATGCGCGATGGGCCGGCGGCTCAAACAGAAGCACGGCATCAAACTGGCGGTGATTGACTACATCCAACTGCTTCGCGGAACAGGGGACAACAGAGAACAGGAGATTTCATCAATATCCAAGGGCGTCAAGGCGATGGCAATGGAACTGGACATTCCAATCCTGGCGCTGTCTCAGTTGAACGATGATGGCAAACTGCGCGAATCGCGGGCCATAGGCCAGGACGCGGACACGATTTGGAAGCTGGAAAACAATGGCGCGGTCCAGCCGCTCGTCCAGCCGATAAAGCTGGCGATCATCAAATGCCGTCACGGAGCGACCGGGGGAATCGATTTGACGTTTATGAAGGAATACACCCGCTTTGAAAACATGAGAAAGATTGACGAAAATGATTAGCAGGCAAACGACTAAGCACTCGCTGGCCTCACTCTGTCAACAGGGGTACTGGTATTGCCGGCGATGCGAGCGAATTGTCGTCCTTGGCGACGAGACTGAATCGCCAGCGCGTTGCCCGCGTTGCCGGCGCGTTACCGCTGAATGGCAGCATCCCGTTAACTTCCAGACCGGGAACTAAACCTCGCAACCAAAGGAAACATGAAACCAAGACCATCATTCCACCACGCCGATCTTTACAGCCCGCGACTGCAACGCGTGTTCCGCGCGCTGCTTAAACGTCCCATGACCACCATCAAGCTGGGCGAGGCGTGCCGGTCCACGCGGCCGGCCAGCGACGTGAGCGAATGCAATCACGCGCTGCGATCCGCGAGGCTGCGTGCCAGGATACATTGCGAATATCTGGGCACTAAAAATGGCCGTAGAATTTATCAGTACTCATTCAAAACACACAAATGAAATTGGCTGTGCGGTTCAAGCGAATGGAGTGGTATGCGGTGGGCATTTCAGAATTGGCGTGTGGGATGAAGGAAAGGGGACGCCAGAAAAATTTTAGCCGGGCGTATTACCAAGGGGAGTTGACGCTGGTTGGGGGATGGTTGGTGCGCCTGGCAAATGAGAGGATCGACGCGGCGCGGGCGGAATTGGGTTGATATGAAACTGACTGGCCGAATAACTTGGGAATGGGAAGCAGGCGACGGCACTGAATGCTTCCACTGCGGCGATGCTGCATGGTTGAAGCAATCGCGAATGGTGATAGTCTGGGACACCGGCGGCCAATACAAACCAGATATAGTCTTATGCGCCTCATGTGCTAATGAGAAATTGGAACAATACGCCTAACGCTGTATGAAAATGAAACAACCAAACAACCAAACAACCACATGAAACTCCAATTCATCCTTATATTTTTGACAAAATCTTTCCCTCTTTTGGCTGGAATTGTTTGTGTTAGGTGGAGTTGGATTAATCTGCGGCGGGATTTGAGAACCGACAGATGGGTGGTCTATTGCTTTTTCTTTGGGTTGGTTCTCGTTATCTTTGGGGGGATTGTTTTTATCCCCTGGTTTGCCAATTTGCTCGCTCATAATTCCAGATTTAGCAACGTTTTATAATGGCGACCACTTCAAACACAAACATATTGCAGTCAGACCAGACAAGTTTAGGTACTCCCTGGACTGTTTCAGAGTACAGGTGACCAAAACCGCAAAATATAGCTGGACAGAAACTTTTTTTTATTTTACACCAAAACCCGTGGACTACTTTGACAGCAATGATGATTCGTCGTACGCGGAAAACCATCTCGACGAATCTCAAATATCGGTTGCTGAGATTAGATCATTAGACGGCGAAAAATTTCACGAGCTTGGCGAGGCGCTGAACAAAATATTAAACTGGTGCTGGGTTGGCGAGCGCCGCCCGCGCAGGGGGCGCGCTGCGTTTAACAGGTTCGTCGCCATGTGCGCCGTGGTACGGCCTGAAATCTTCAATAACCAAAGTTATAAAATAATCGGCAAATCAATCGGGGTCAGCAAGCCAATGATTAGTGTTTTGGCGACAAAGTTTCAGCGCGAATTCGGCGTGCATTTTCGCCGGAGCCACCGGCACACTGCAATGGGGAAAAAATAAATGAGCCTGCCAGGAAAAGGTCCGCAAATCGCATGGACCATCAATCAGCTATTCAAGGTGACTGGACTGGACCGCGCTACGCTGGCGATTCGGCTGGCGCATTTAAAGCCGGAAATTCAAGGCAGGGATAAAATCTACCATGCGCCGCATTGTTTCAAGGCGATTTTAATCAGCGACAAGCGGCGCAATGAGGATAAAGCCGGCCTAAAGTTGTTGACCGCCAAAGCGAACCGGGAAGAGCGAAAGGACCGGATGGAGGACGGCGAGATTATTTCAATATCCGACGCACACGCCGAGCTGGAGGACATGCAGCAATCCGTGAAGCAAAAAATGCTTTCGCTCGGGAATAACCTGCAAAGCATTTTAAATCTCGACGAGGCGGGGCGGAAAACCGTTGACCGGATCGTGCGCGATATTCTCGTCGAGCTTTCCAAGCCGGTTGAATTCTCTCCGAAAAAAGAAGATGAAAACGTCACGGACCACGCTGCATGAGCTTGTGCTTGCCGGGTGGCATCCGCCTGATCCCCTGTCAATCTCGGAATGGTCCGAGCTTAACGCGTATCTGCCGTCGGAGGGGAACGCCGAAGCCGGCAAGTTCCATCTCGCTCGAATGCCGTACCAGCAGGCAATGTTGGATGACCCGCTTGATCCGGCCAGCTCGGAAATATTCTGGATGATTGCGTCCCAGATCGGAAAGACCCTCTGCATCATCATCATCATCGAATATTTTATTGGACACGCTCCATCTTCAATCCTGGTGGTATATCCGACGCTGGACAGCACGCGGGCTTGGATGCGGGATAAATTTTTACCGACGACCCGCGAAACGCCGGCGCTGGACGGAAAACTTCAGGAACCCCGGGCGCGCGACAGCGAAAGCACCGCTCTGAACCGGAAATTCCCAGGCGGCGGATTGACGGCCGTTGGCGCAAATTCTCCCAGCGGCTTGCGGCAACGGTCAAAAAAAGTTGTAATCTGCGATGAGATTGACGCGATGCAGCCGACGGCCGAGGGTGACCCGATTTCACTTGCGGACAAACGCGCGGAAACGTTTTTTGACGCGGTAAAATTAAAATCCTCCACCTGCACGATCAAGGGACTGTCCCGCATCGAGGCAGGAATTGAACGTAGCGACAAACAGAAATATTTTCTGCCATGCTGGAAATGCGGAGGGTTTCAGGATTTGCAATGGTCGCAATTCAAATTCACATTTGAACGGGATGGAAAGGAAATCCGCGACACAGAAAACGCGGTCCTGATTTGCCAGCACTGTTCGGCGCCATGGACGGACCCGCAACGCATCGCTGCCATTGCGAGCGGGCATCGCGACAATCCGCCGGTGGTGGTTGACGGAAAAGAGCTGCGGGCCGAATGGCGGGCAACCGCTCCATTCAGGGGCATCCGGGGACGGTTGTTGTCCGGGCTTTATCAGACCATCGGCAAAAAACGCGCTTACAAAAACTTTCATCATCAGTTCGCCGAAAACTTCCTTGCGGCAAAGCACGGTGGGAAGGCGACTCATCAGGTGTGGACAAACACCTGGCTCAATGAAACGTGGGAAGAATCGACCGAGCAGGTCGAATGGGCGCCGATAATGGACCGGGCTGAAAATTATGGAGGGGACATGCCCGATGATGTCTGTCTGCTGACCGCCGCCTGCGACATTCAATCCGACCGCGTTGAAATTGAAGTGCTTGGATGGGGGGATGAGGAAGAAACCTGGGGCGTCGGGAAATACGTCGTTTGGGGCGATTTCGACCTGCCGTCAATTCAGGAAAACGTGGATGACGTTTTATCAAAAAAATTCAACCATCCATCAGGAGTCCAAATTGGGATAACCTGTTGCGCGGTTGACGCCGGCCACAAAACAAAGGCGGTTTATTTATTTTGCAAAGCGCGCCAGAGCCGCCGGTTTTACGCCGTAAAAGGGAGTTCGACTCCGCATTCACCGCTCGTCCAGCCGAATAGAAATAAACATTACGCAATGTTCCTGTTCAGCGTCGGAACGGATACGGCCAAGGATTCATTGTTCAGCCGTCTGCGAATAAATGATCCCGGCCCGCGTTATTGTCATTTTCCAACCGGAAATGGTTACACGGAGAAATATTTCAAACAACTGTGTTCGGAAAAACTACAGCAGACCATTGAGATGGGGGTCGTGCGCAGGAAGTGGGTGAAACAATTTGAGCGAAACGAGGCATTGGACCTGCGCGTTTACAATATCGCCGCCTATGATATTTTAAAACCAAACATGATCCGCGTCCGGGCTTCAGTGATTCCAAAAGAAGAACGCGACCAGCAAAAAACCGATTACGTCATCAAGCCGGCGGCGGACGTTGAAAAACCAAAACCGGAGATTCCGCCGCGCAAACGGCCGAGATTGCGCATGAGCATCGGCGGAGTGGGTGGATTTGGATTTCGCCTTCCGGGATAAACTTTATCGCACTCTTGATGGGCACCATCACACCAGAACGGCGCGAACCGATCACCATTACCTGCGGGGACACAATAAATTTCCAGCGCAATTTCAGATTATATCCCGCGCCGGCCTGGGTCATCACCTACGAAATACGCGGGGCCGGAATTCCGATTGAATTTGTTTCCGCGCCGGCGACGGATGGAACCCTGGGGCAGGTTGTTTTTGTCGCCGGCAACGTGACCGAGAGTTGGCCACCCGGTGATTACGAGATGGCCGGGTATGCGTCTAATGCAACGACCGGGGAACGGTACGAAATTTATCATCCGTCGGAAATTCAAATCCTGCCGGATTTGCAAACCGCTCCGGGCGATCAATCAACCGAAACTTTCGCTCAGGCGATGGTCCGAAAATTGGAAGCGGTTCTTTCAGGCCGCGCGACGAATGATGTTTTGGATTCCGAAATCAACGGAACGATGATCCGAAGAATTCCGGTAAACCAGTTGACAAATTTTTATTGGTCGATGCGTCGGCAGCGGCAGGGTGAAATAGCCGCGCAACGGGCGCGGAACGGACAGCCCACGGGCCGGAACATCACAACCCGGATCAACGTTGCGTTTCCGAATCCGCGCGGATTTGGAGCCGGTTCAATCTTTCGAGGGCCAGGAACGTGAAATTTAATTTTGAACTTTTCCACGCGTCGAAGCCGAAGGTCCGCGCGTTGCCGGCATCGCTGGCCCGGACGGGTGGGCGTCTGCTCGATTCAAGAAGAGTGAAGCCCGGTGACGCGGACATCATCCGGCATGTCCCACGGCAAAAGGTCCGCATGTATGACGCCGCCGTCACTTCCCGGCTAAATGAGGATTTCCCAATTTCGATCACCAGCAGCAACGCTGAAATTTTGGTTTCCATCATGGCAACGCGCAGCCGCGCGCGACGGCTGGAGCGGGACAACCCGTATGTGACGACCATCATCAACGCCCACCAAAACAATGTGGTTGGTGATGACCCGTTTCGGTTGGAAATGAAGGTCGGAAAGCTTGTGGACGGTGCGTTCGTTGAGGAAACCGATACGAACCGGGAAATTGAGGAAGCCTGGAAAGAGGCGGCGTTGCCGGAAAATTGCACCATTCGCCGGACCATCAGCCGGTCGGAAATGTACTGGCAGGCGATTTCAGCGGTCATCCGCGATGGCGGGATCATCATCCGCCATTACCGGAATTTTCCAAAAAATGAATTTCGATACGCGGTTGAAGTTTTGGAAAGTGATCACCTTGATTACAACTGGAATCGACCGGCGACCGGCAGCGGCAATGAAATTCAATTCTCGATTGAAATGGATGAATACCACGCGCCGGTGGCTTATTGGCTGTTGACCCGTCATCCGGGCGACGTGTTCGCGTGGTCGAATTCGCCGAGATACCGCGAGCGAGTTGACGCCGTCGACGTAATCGCGCTTTGGAACATTCGCACGCGCCCGGAGCAATATATCGGCATGTCGTCACTTGCGCCGATTGTGCAGCGGCTTCACCGCCTCGACCAGTACGATATTGCCGAGATGACGGCGGCGATTGTCGCCGCTTGTAAAATGGGATTTTTCACGAAGGAAAAGACCGGCGACGAATACGCCGGGGACGTGCAGGATGAACAGGGCGGCAAACAGATGCAGGCTTCGCCGGGAACTTTTGATGAGCTGCCGGATGGGTATGACTTCAAAGAGTACGACCCAAAACATCCGGTCGAGGCGTATCCTAATTTTACAAAACAAAATCTTCGTTCCGTGGCTGGTGGCGTTGGAATTTCATATCATCTTTTGGGCAACGATTTGGAGAGCGTTAATTTTTCAAGCGGACGACTCGGCGAATCCGCGCAGCGCGACCAGTTCAAAAAACTGCAAAAGCACCTGATCACAAATCTCGTGCGCCCGCATTTTTCCGTCTGGCTGAAATACGCGATTCTGTCCGGCAAGGTCAAGCAGCCGATCTCCCGGCTGGATGAGCTTATCCGCGCCGCGCATTTTCACGGAAAGCGGTGGGGCTACATCAACCCATTGCAGGACGCGCAGGCGGACATTCTCCGCATCGAGGCCGGTCTCACGTCCCGCTCGCGCATCATAGCCGAGAGCGACCGTGGCGGGGACGTGGAGCAGGTTGATTCGGAAATCGCCAGTGACAAAAAAGTTGATGAAGCGCATCGACTGGATTTTTCAAGTTCCGACCCTACGACTCCGACGATTCAAAAAGGAGAACCAGGTGAGGGCATTCCCAACCCGGAGGAAGGCGCGCAACCGCCGTCGCCGCCCGCCAAAAAAGGCGGCAAGCAAACTTTGAAAAAATCCGCCACGAACGGCAATGGGCATGACGCCACCGGATTGATGCTGCGGGCGATTGAATTGATGCTGCGGGCGATTGAAGCGCACGGACGATTTAGAGCCAACGGCGAACCGCATGAAGGCGGTCAATAATTAACTTTTCGACACTTTTGGAAATGGCGCCGCAAAATAAAATCCGATTTCGCTTCGTTCGCGTAGCCGCCACCGACTTTCCGTCGCAAGTTCAGGACAACGGCTCAGACCTTTGTTTACGGGTTGCTTTTTCCAGCGAGACGCCGGTGCTGCGCGTCGGGGATGGATTCGATCACGACGAAGGGGCCGAATTCTATGAAATTCTTGACCACGAAATTGCCAACGCGGATTTGTCACTGTTGCAAAATCGCGGCGCGGTGCTCGACGAGCACGATGTCAAATCACCCATCGGAGTGATTTTGAAGGCGCAAATCGACCCGGACAAAAAAGGGCGCGCGGACATTGAGATGGATTCGGACGGCTTGGGCCTGGAGCGTTGCGGCCAGATGCGTTCATTGATGCGGCCACATATTTCATTTGGTTACGACCTGACAAAAACATTGTCAACCGGAACCCACACGGATGGCCGTCCCATGAAGCGATTTGCCTGGCGCGCGCACGAGATTTCAAGCGTGGCGATTCCCGCCGATGGCAGCGTCGGCGTAGGCCGAACTCACCCCGCCACCGGTAATGGAGCTGAACCGGTTAACTTTATTGCACTCTTGGAACGGCTAACGCCAAAAGAAAAAAATCGCATGAGAACCTTACTTGACGCCGCACCCGCCGATGGCAACGGCACGATTACCACCGCCCAATCCCAGGCCGCCGTCGCCGAGGCGCGAAAGCTCGCCGCCGGCAACGAACGCAAACGCATCACCGGCATCCGCGAAATCGCCACCGCGTTCAAGCGTGATTTTCAACACCCGGAATCCGTCAAAAAGATTGATGAACTGGCCGCCGCCGCCGAGGCGGGCGAGGAATCGCCGGGCGAATTTTCCGTCCGCGTGCTTACGACCGAGGCCAAAACATTCCAGCGGGCTAACGTGAAGGTCATCGCTGAGGATGAACTGCACGACGACATCAGCCAGTACAGCTTTGCCCGCGCTCTTCGTTCCTGCGTTGAGCAGAACCGCGAAAGCGCAATCCCCGAAGGATTGGAAGGTGAAGTTCACGCCGAAATTTCAAAACGCAACAAGGGCGTTTTCAAGCCGCATGGCTTTTTGATGCCGTACAACCGCAAACTGCGAACGGCCGCCACGAATCGGCGCACCCGCGCCGCCGGTGATTTGCAGGTTGGTGTTTTCGGCCAGGGCGGCGCGCTGGTCCAGACCGACGTTTACATGCCGCTGATTCAACTTCTCCGCAATCTCATGGTGACTGAGCGGTTGGGAATGAAAACCATCGCCGGAATCGAAGGCATGATTGCCTGGCCGCGTCACGTCGCCGCCTGCACCCCGTATTTTGTTCCTGAAACGTTCCTGCTCAACGTCAGCAATCCGCTGCTCGACCAGCTCGCCGCATCGCCGCACCGCGTTGGCGTCACCGGGTCATATGACAAGCAGTTGATTTTGCAATCCGTGCTCGACGTGGAAAACTGGCTGCGCGACGACCAACTCAAATCGCACGCCGTGCTTGTGGACCAGGTTTCGCTGCTCGGAACGGGCGCGAACAATCAACCGGTCGGAATCTTCAACACGCCTGGCATCGGCGCGGTGAATTTTGGCGGCGCGGTCACATACCAGAAAGTGGTCAATTTCAAAACGCAGCTTGCCTTGGGCAACGCCGCCGTGGCCAACATGGCGTTTGTCACGACCCCGCTCGTCGAGGAAAAGTGGCGCACGACTCCCAAGGTCGGCACGACGTTCCCGATTTTCATCTGGGAAGACGGCTCGTGGGGCGACGAAACCGCCGATGGCCGGGTCATCGGCCTGCGGGCGACCGCCACCAACCAGATCTTAAATGACCGGGTCGGGTTTGGAAATTTTGAGGACGCCAAGAAGCTCATCTGGGGCGGTTTGGACATCGTGGTCAACCCGTACACTCGGTCGAAAGAGACCATCGTGGAAGTGACCACCAATTCGTGGATGGACGTGATGGTTGACCATCAGCAGTCATTCGCCTATTCGGTTGACGCCGGTGACCAGTAATTTTGACACCCAACTTTGACACCCAACGGAACGAAAAAAATATGAACTTCACAAAACAAATCATGTTCGGGTTGTTTGCGCTGGCGGCGTCCATCTTCACCGCGTCCGCCCAGGGCAATTTCGATTATTTTGCCGCGCCAAAAACCATCGTCATCAGTCCGCCTCAAATCCTGACCCAGTCCGCGGCGACAACCCTGCAAACCACGAACGTCGCAAACATCAGCCGGTTTCTCGGCGTCGCGGTGATGGATATTTACAGCATTTCAAATTCCGCCGGCGCGGCGGTTCTACCGACGAACACGTTCACGTTGTACAGCTCCATCACCGGAACGAACAATTGGATTCAGATGACCAACGTGGCGTTCGCAACGTCAACGACCATCATCACCACCAACTACGTCGGGACCACGAATTCCGCCGTGATTTACACGACCAATACGTTCATGGTCCCTGGCACCATCAGCAATGCGGTCGTCGCGTTGAACGGGTTTTCGGGCCAATGGACGCAGCCCGCCCCGTTCACCAGCAGCGCCACCGGAAATTCCGGCCCGACGGCAAATTGGACGATTGGATTTGATTCCGACAACGCCGGCAATTATATTCAACTCGTCTGGAGCACCAGCGGATCAAACGCGGTTTATAACACGGCCGCGATCATGCGGGGCCGGACCAAACAGGGCTTGTACTGACAACGCATAAAAAATCTATGGCTACCCAAAAAGTTTTGTTCATCTCGAATTGCATTGGCGACAACGGCAGATTCCACGCCAAGGGCACCATCGAAACGTTTGATGATGAAAAAAAGTCGGACGTGCCGTTGCTGGCCAACTTGAAGGCGGCGGCCAGGATCGTGCCGCCAACGAAGGAAAATTTGGAGCGGTGTCTCGCCGAACTGAAAAAGAAAAAGGAAACCGTTCCGCCGGAATTGGCCGCCGAATTGGCCGGACCTTCCGCTCCGGCGAAATAATGTCAGCCGCATTGGTTCCCGCCGCGCCGTTGGTTGTTTCGGCGCGGCGGTTTTGATTTATGCCGCCAGATTTTCAACCGGACATTTGGGCCATCCACGCGGCCAGCTTGGACGCCGTGGCCGCGTCCTGCGGCGCGGCCTGCCCGACGTTCCAATGGCCGGCTGGAAATCCAATGCCGGCTGGCACCGGCACATGGAAGGCTCTGCCCGGCAGCGTGACGTTTAGGCGAGATTTGGCAGCCGGAGGATTCGGCCTCGACAGCGATCTGCGGATGACCCTGACGACCGCGCAGTTTGGGGCCGGCCCGTTCCCGGATTCCCGACAAAACATTTTGTACAACGGAAAAATATATCGAATCGTGTCGGTTGATTCCGCGCCGGGCGGCCATCAAATCACCATCAACGCCAACGACGCATCGCAAAATGCCTGAGACCTGGAATCAACGGAAATTCGACGCGGCCCTGCTGGAATGCGTCCGCGCGTCCAGCCGGACTGCGGCGGCGGTCATCAACGGCCATGCGCTGCGGATCGCGTTCGGCGCGCAGAAGTTCACGCCCAAGGCGGACGCGGGGAAGATCGGCCTGGAACTTTCGGAAATGACGGAATATTTCGAGCGCCAAAAAAGCGGGCGAACGGTCAAAAGAAAAATCATGGCCATCAACGCGCCAGGCGCTCCACTGGTCGCGCTTTTGGTGAATAAGCAGCGAGGCCGGCAACGTAAAAAGGGTCTGTACGGCCCGGAGATGGCGGAGGCGGTTCGCAAATTCATTTCCGGGCGAAAGCGGACGGTTGCCTTTTTGAAATCCGGCTGGTTGCCGGCCATCAAGCTGCTGGCTCAGATTGTCCCCTCGAGGTATCGAGGTGGTGGAATCTCCGTCGATTATTCAGTCAAACAATATGGCGCAGCGAAGGGGCGAGTAACGCCGGCGGTTGAAAGCGACAGCCCGACGGCCATCATTGAAAATCTTGTCGGCGTTTCTGGATCGCAATCGGAGCATCATAACGCGGCGTTGATGAAATATGGCCGTCCCGCGCTGGAGGCGGCCTTTCGATTGGAAACCGTCAGCATGATGGATCATCTGAAAACAAAACTTGACGCGGAATCATTCGCGGCGTTCAATTTGAAAAACCGATGAGCTATCACAATCTGCTTTCCAAGACCGCCCGCGCCTGCGCGACCTATCTCGTTCAATCAGCCGCCGCGAACGCGCCACAAGGCCAGCAACCGTTTATTGACGAAACAACCGTGTTTCCGGTCAAATTTTCTTTAGACAAAACCGTCAACAACGGACTGGTGATTTGCGATTGCGTTCGGTGGGTGCGGGATGACGCCAACCCCGGTCGATACCTTGTCGAAACGCGGATTGTTTGCAAAACGCCAGGATCGATTCAACCCCAGAATGCAGGTCCGCAATCTGAACGGTTGGCGAGCGAACAATTTGTGGCGCAGGTGTTTGATTTGATTTTCACTGACATCGTTGACGCCGACAACACCCAACTGGCCGACAACATCACATCGGCCGCGCGAACGCTGGCCGCCGCTGAACCGGACACCAACGGCGACCTGAATCTATTCAAATGCGACGAGGTTGTATTTGAGGGCGGCTCTGGCGATGCCTCGTCCGATGGAACTTTTTGGGAGGATGTTTTAAATCTGACGCTGTACGTCCGCGCAACAAACGCCACCGAGCCAATCGAACCAAATTAAATATATGACAAACTGGAGCGTTATAGAGCTGACCGGCAGCCGCGAAAATGTCGCCGCTGAAATCAAATCCAACGCCGAAATGCCAGAGGCGTGGAAAGCCGCCCTGCTTTCAGAAATCGCTGGATTTATGCCAGAATTCAACGGCGTGCGAATTGACGCGCATTGCCACGTCGCGCAAAACCGGACGCCACCATCCGCCGCCGAATCGCTGGCGGCGGCAAAATTGAAAAAAATCGCTCCCGACCGGATCACGGGGGGAATATTCTCGGTCCACGTCAGCATCAAACCGATCCGACTGTCGTCCGTTCCGGCTTCGGCGGCAATGCCGCAATAAATCAGAAATCGGCGTCCAGAATGCGCTGCGCTTGCGCCGTGGCTCGTTTTTGTTCCACATGGAACATTTACCGGAAACAGGCTTCGAAGCCTATAACTCAAATGGAGCGTTGATTTTCTGCCCATTTATCACTGGACATGTCCAGTTTTCGCATTTCCAGCTCAAATTTTAACTTTTCAAACCGCGCGTGAAAACTGCATAGCCCGCTCGATAGCGCGTGTTTATACGTTTTTTGGGCCATGAACTTCCGGCCCGTTCGGTTGCACCAATAACATTCGGTAATCATGCCGCTTGTATCGCAAGTTCCGTGCCTTGCCGTCGGTTAACTTTTGAACACTCTTGAAGATTATGGCCGATTTGAACGAACAAACCGAACCGGATGAACCGCAGGTGATTTCACCAGAACAAGAAGCCCAGGAGTTCGCCGAATTCCAAAAATTGGTGAAATACTCCGATCGGAGGGCGTTTTGGAAATCGCACCCATCAGTCCAGCGCCGCGTGAGCGAAATCAATTTTCACGCCTAAATTATGATTCCAGAAATCCAGACCGGCACCGCAAAACTGTTCGGCATCACCAACAACGGTTCGCAGATTTCAATCTCCGCGTTTGCGTCATTTGTCGCCCAATCAATCGACCTGGCGGACAACACGCGCGTCAAAGAGGAACAGGACGAGACCGATTACGATGTCACCATGATTGCAACGAATCAAAACATTGAAGGCCGCCTGACCATCGAGCCGGCCGGCGCAACCCGTTCCGCCGCAGCAGCCGTGGCTATTTTTTTGACGCCGCTTTCCGCCATCCAGCTTTCAAATTTCAAACTTGCCGCGCTGAATTCAAATTATTGGATTTACATGGGAAAACAGCGCATCATGTTGAATTTTCAGGACTCGGCAAAAATAGAACTGCCCGTCCGGCTTTACGCAAACGCGACCCAAGCGCAGGCGCTTTCAACCACGGTTTCCGGTTAACTTGTACGAAAAACTTCTGGCTCAAGCCGTCCTGCCGGCTCCGGTGCAGGTGCTTGGGTTGGCCATGCGGCCATACTCGGTTGGGCATGAATTGTGGCTGATCCGGCAGGACAATCCGCTGGCGACATTTTCCGCTGGACGCGGAACCGTCACCGCCGCGCATTTGTTCGAGGCCGCTTTAATTTGCGAGCATACCCAGGAGCAAAATCTTCGGCTCAATTCCAGCCTGTATGAACTTTATAAAATCAAAAGGTGGTCGAAGCGCGCGGCGGTAAAATTCAACGCCTTCACGGAGCTTAAAAAATTCCAGGCATACCGGGACGCCGGTTCGCTGGAATTGCCCTGCCAGCTTCCGGCTCAATCTTCCGATTCGGGACCGTCCCGCTTTTTGGGCGCGCCGTTTCTTTTGCGGCTGCATTTATTTTTGACCACGCAATGCCGCATGAACGATTCCGAAGCCTGGGACTCGCCATTCGGATTCGCAAAAATCAGGCACGCCGCGTGGCTGGAAGAAAACCGGCGGCTTGAAATTAAAAACGAGCAGGACGTGAAAGTGGACGAGGCCCGCGCGCAATGGGAAAGGGAGCACCCGGAATCCGGGCTGGAAATAATTTCAAACGAAGGGGAGGAATCATGCCCAGCCTGATGGCATCACTCGGGCTTGATAAGAGCCAATTCTCGTCCGGCTTGCGCGGCGCGAAGGGTGAAGCGGAAACGATGGGGAGCCAAATCGGCGGCGCTCTTGCGTCACGCATCGGCGCGGCCCTGTCCGTGGCCGGAATCAGCATGGCCTTCAATTCGATTCTGCAAAAAGTCGCCGATATAAAAAGCGAGGCGATTCAAACCGGATTTGATACCGATCAAATCCAGAAATTCAATTTTGCGTTGGGTCAGATGAACATCGAGATCAAATCCGGCCAGACCGGGCTTGGGAAAATGAATGAGTTAATCGGGCAGGCCGCTGAAGGCGAAGAAAAGGCGGTCAAGACTTTTGCGCGTTGGGGAATTTCAACCACCGGCAAAAATAATTCTGAAATATTCGAGGAAATCAGGCAATCCATATCCGCGACCAGCGACCCGGCGCAGCGCGTGGCCATGGCCATGGAAATTTTCGGGCGCGGTGGACGCGAGTTGCTGCCCTATCTCACCGCCAGCCGCGAGGAATTGGACAAGATGGCCGATCATGCCCCGATTATTTCGAGTCAGGACATAAAAAACATTGATGAGGCCAAGCGCGGTTTGGATTCTTTGAAAGACAGATTAATCGTGATTGGTTCGCGCGCCGTTTCGGGTTGGATGTACGCTTTAAAAGGTTTGGCCGCGTTGGGCGGCGGAGCTGAAGCGGCGGACGCGTTCACGTCGGCAAATTCCGCGTCTGGCCTCGCCATTACGCCGCAAGAGCGCGCCGCCATTGACGCGGCACAGCGGAGGGCGGGAGGTCCAAAATTTCGCGGAACGGCCACTTCATTTGGGGGTGCCTGGCTCAATCCAAAACCGTCCAACTTGATCAGCGGCGGAATAATGGGAGGCTCAATTTGGGCCGCAATCGCGGCGGCGATTATCAAGCCGGAACCAAAAAAAGAATCTCCCGGCGAAGTGCACCAGATAAATAAAATGCTGGACTTGAATTCGATGCAGAAAATAGGCGCTTACGCGGCCACGCCGCCGGGCTATGAGCAAATGGTCAAAGCCTCGATTGAGGCTGAAAAATTATTGCGAAGCATTGATAAAAAAACACCCGCGCACGCCATGCCGGTGAAATATTAAAATGCCATTATAATGCCAATCAATCCGACGATTCCAAAAAAAACCGGCACACTCGGTCCAATCCCGAAACCTTTCACGGTTCGATTCGACCCGCGTTCCGGCCAGACGCTCGGATTGAAAAACACCGGCGACATAAATTTACTTCTTGCGCTGGCCGCGCTGGCCGAATCGCAGGGCGCAAGCGGAGAACTTTTTGTCAGTCCGGTTTTGTCGGAGCTTTCAACTCAAACACCGATTCAAGGAATAACAATCAATGGCGTCACGATTCCAGATTATGTCTTCGACCAATGGGAGGTTGAAACCAATGAATCCTCCGAGTCGGTATTTTCCGACCCGCTCGTCCAGGCCGGCATAAGCACCAATGACCGCGCCGTGATCGCGCGCGCGATAGCTGAAGCGTCAACCCTTGAGGACGCGGCAGAAGCCTGCTCCGAGGACGGCATCGGGGCGACGTGGCCGGTCCCGGTGACAACGTTCTCCGTTCCGACCAGCGGCGAATCGCTTCAACTTTACAATGAACTGCAAAAATCGCAGGATTCATGGGGTCCGTTCTTTTATGTTTTACGTCACACTTCAAACGTTAACCAGCAAAGCACTTACAACGTTGCGGATTTGAACGTCAATAAACTTTACACGACGGCGCAGCTTTTCAGCGAGGTCAACAATGGTTTTTTATGGACCTACCCAATTCCATCGCGGCTCATCACGAAAATAAACAACATACCGGCCCAATCGCCGGACCCGAATGAAGCCGCATATTATCTTTGGTCGTGGAAAAAAAGCGCCAGCCGCGAGCAGATAAATTCCCAATTCCGGGTGGACATCGTGACGGAATACGTTCTGGCTCTCTGGTCAACCATTCGTTACGCGCCGATATGAGATCAACGAATTTCCCCGCCCCGACCGGCAATTCAAACGCGGCGAATTTCGCCCAGGCGATGGCGCGGAAGATTAAATCCGAGATTCAATTTTTCGATTCGCCAACGGTTCGCGTGGAACAGACGACTCGCGGAGTGCGGTTTCATGCGCGGCAGCGAGGCGGAAAAGGCCAATCCACGCCGCAGTTGTCGCACCCGTTCAAAATTTATCAGCCGTCTAACTTCGCTTCGTTTGCGACCGGCATCACGTTCCTTGACGAGGAAAGCGGTGCGCCGACGGTTTGCAACATCGACGCTACCCAGCCGACGGATTTTTCAGCCACCCCACCCACGGTCAACCCCGTGACGGATGCCTGGCGATTCTGGTCAGTCCGTTGCGGCCAGGTCGAGGTCCGCCCAAAATACAAAGTGTTGAATGACGGGTTTTATTATTCGGGACCGGACTTTGATCTCATTTACAACGCGACGAACTACGGATACCGATACAATATTCAGCAGGGGACGGATGGGGTGACGCCATGGTACAGCGGACTTGGTTTTGACGACCCAACTGAAGCGACGTTAAATCCGCCTTTGATAATTTCCTCTGACGCCACGCCCGGCCAATTGGTGTTTGGAATTTGGATACAAATTCAAGATTCAACCGTTGGGGGTTTGCCAGTGGCATCAATCGAGGCCAGGCGGATAGCCATTGGCGACGTTCAAGGGAACGGCCCCTACCCGTTGAGCAGTGAGAACAGAATTTGCATCGGGTGCATAAACGTTGAAAACGGCCAGACGACGGTGATTCAGGAGGTGTTCGACCACGTCAACAACAGATTTTCCCGGGCATCGGTTTTGAACTGGCGCGGAAATTATTATGCGGACACGGGATTGACCGATCCGGCGGACCTTGCCAGCCAGGTGATTTATCCGGGCGATGTCGTGACCTATCAATCCGGGATTAGCTCCTTCACGGTAGGTTATCAAAATCAGATGTTCATGTACACGGCTGGTCCATCTTTGTGGGGTTCTCTGATTAATCCTCCAGACCTGGCCAAATGGGCGCGGATTATGTTTTCCATAAATCCCACGCCGCCATGAAACCGTTAACTTTTCGCCACTATTGACATGCGTTCGCGCGTTTTTTTATTGCTTACAATCCTCGGAATGTTGAATGTTTTCGGCCAAACCGCAAACGTTCAATATACGATTCAGGATTTTGTTTCGACCCCACAGATTTACCGGCAGATCACGCTGACGCCGCTCGCGCCCTATGGACTCAATGGATCAACCATTGCCGTTCCGGCGGCGCGAACGCTCGTCACCGGCACAAATTCGATTGTGACGTTCTCAAATGTTTTGATGGGGTACACTTACGAGGTGGATATTCGCGGGCTGAACAACACCGTCAGCAGCTTTACAAACGCCTTCCCAATTTCTTTGGCCGGGACAAACACGGTGAATGGTTCATCGTGGGTTTGGTATTACTTCGTCAGCCTCGGGCCAGTATCCGTTTATCCATATTCAATATCAAATCTGGTGACGTTGCAACAAGTCAATCTTGCGGCGAGCAACGCGAACGTACAGGCGAACGTCTATTCTTCAACAAATCTCATTGCGACGAGCAACGGTCTTTATTTCGCCATTCAAAACGGGACGAACACAATTTACACGAATCTCTTTTCTTTAATGCTGGCGGCTCAATCCACGTCAACGAACCTGTTCGGCCACGCTCTATTTCAGGTGACAAACATCGTCCAAAATTCCGCGCTGCCGGCCACCAATATAACCGGCACAATCATAGCCACCCTAAGCGGTGACGGAAGGGGCTTAACCAACCTGCAAGGGTCCAACGTCGTGAATTTCCAAAACCTCACCAATGGACTGGCCGGGCCTTCAATCACAAATGGACTCGTCGGGAACTCGGTCACGAATCCGCTGGCCAGCACCGTTTCCGTGAACGCACTGGCCGCAATTGTCGGCACCAATGGAATCAACGGGACCAACCAGTCCTTTTTAATTGGCCAGAATGCAACAAATTATTCCGTGATCGTGTTTAATCTTTCAACGAATTACGCGAACACGAACGCCGCCGCTCTGGTCGCCGCCGTTTCGGCTCAACTTTCCGCCGGCACAAATTCAGTTTATACGAATCTTTCGGCCCTGATTTATTCAATCGGAACAAACGCAACAAATCTGACGGCGACAACCAGCAATGGCCTTGCCGCCATCTTTGTGAACGGAACGAACGTTGTTGCGACGTGGGCCAACGGCCTGTTTGCGACCATTGGCCAGCATGTTTCAGGCACAAATCAAATCTGGACCAATGCGATCTCATTTTTTTATCCGACAAGTAATCCGTCTTTTTTCGCAACCCAATCAAAACTGGATGCAACGAATTCCGCGCTGCTTGCCGATATTGCCGCTACCAATCTGGCGGGTCTTATAATTACAACCAATCTTTTTAATTCGGCGACAAATTCCGGCGGATTGCAATTTGTAATTGCCACGAATTACGCGAACACGAACGCGGCTCAACTGTCCGTCAACCTGAGCAATAATTTCGCCGCGACGTTCCTTCCGATAACCAATGGGACCGCCCAATCATTAACTCTCGCCGGAAACTTGACCAACGGCACCGCCCTTTTGTTTGCCTCGGGAACGAATTTCATCGGCGTGCTTGGTGAAGGGTGGGGAGGCTACCTGAGAATTTCAGCCGGCCTGTGGACAAACCTGACGCAGCCGGGCTGGACGGTTCAGCTATCCGGTGGCACCGCGCTGGAGCGCAGCAACGGCGTCAGCATATGGACCAGTCCGGCGGGACCGTCCACGAACGTTTGGACCGTCGCCCAAAGCTCGGGCGCATCCCCGGTCAGTTGGTGGGGTTGCGTTGAGCAGTGGAGCGGCCGGCACGGTATCGGCTATTTTGACAACACGAACGCGACGTGGCAATGGCAGCGGGACATCAACTCGTTCAGCAACTACCTTTCAACGAACGTGTTCAACGCGCCGGTTTACGGCAGCAACGTGGTTGGAGCCGTGGCAATTTCAGTGACGAGCAGCAACCTTGCCTCGGGCACGACCCTGTCAGCGAACCTGCAATTCACCAATGGGACGGCCGGCCAGATATTCACCCGGGCGACTGGAACGTCTTGGGGATGGAGCAACGCGCCGGCTGGCGGGGGCGGCGGTATTTCAAATGCAATAATAAACAGCTTCGGCTTTGGGACAAACACGTCACTTGTTACCCCGTCATTATTCAGCCTCGTTAACATTGATGCGTTCCATGGCAATGATCCATTCACGGGCAGTCCCGGAATAATTCAAATCTTGACCGAAGAGGAAGACAGCTCTTTCAAAAACAATTACGGTTCATTTTCAATCGGAGCGTACAACGGTTTTGTTTATGGCGAAAAATACACGGCGGTGGTGGGGGGAACGACAAACAACATTCGGGAAGGGGTCACGGGTTCGGCAATCGTTGGTGGAGCAAACAACAACATCGGCAATCCGACGCCGCAGGTTTATTCCGGGACAAATTCGGATTTCTCATTCATAGCCGGTGGCCAAAATAATTTGATAGTCGGTTTGGGATTTGAATTCGCCGCCGGCGACCAGGCCCAATCGCAATTTAAAGGGAGTTGGGTGTGGGCGGACCCACAAGGAACTACATTCACCGATACCGGCACGAATCAATTCCTGATTCGCGCCGCTGGTGGGGTCGGAATCAATACCAACAACCCGCACGGGAATTCGCTTGCGATCAATGGAAACGTTGACGCTGGAGGATTTAGCATTTATGGCAATCCGATCGTTGGCGGCTCGGCCACGAATCTGACGCCGTGGGCGACCAACATCAACGCCTCGGGCTGGAGCCTGACGAACGTTTCATATCTTTCCGTGACCAACATTATTTTGAACGGCGTTCCGTTTGCCGGAGGCGGCGCGACGAACGCGATTGCAACGCTGAGCGGCAGCGGCACAAACACTTTTTTACTGTCTCCGACGATTGGGATCGCGCTGACAAATTACGATTATTTCCCAAACGGCCAGATAACCATAACCGGAGTGAGCAACCTCGTGAATGGAGTTTACACCTCGGACGGAAACACGGCGGATGCAATTTGGGGCAAGGCGCTGCTTTCAAATCCGCCGCTGACGCCGTTCACGCCAACCGTTCCGACGAATCTTTTAATTGCGGTCTGGACGAACAGTTCGCCGACGAATTATCAAATTTTGCTTTACCGGCCCTACACCAACACCCTGTGGCATTGGACGGAGAATTCACTCTACGTTATTTATTCGGCGTACAATTCATCCGGCAGTTACACCAATTATTTCAATCCCAGGCCGGTTGGGAAATGGGGTTACGCGTTAAGCAGTCCCACGGCGGCGTTTCCGAATTCAACGGTTTCCGGTGCGAGCATCGCAATCACGACGAACACGTCCACGCTGAATATATTTTCGGTCAACAGGTTCTCGCCGGAAATAATTGATATTCCAGTCTCAACAAACAATCTTTATCAGGCTTCCCATGGATTTGGTCATCAGCCGTTTCTTTCGACGTGGTATCTTGTCTGCACCAATTACGACTCATCCACAGGATATCTGCCTGGCGATAGGATAATCGCGGAGCCGATGCTTGACCGGATTACCTACGTCACGACGTTTTCAGATTCAAATTACGTTTATTTGTCGATTCAGTTGCCGATCGTCGGAAATGAAACGTCCTTCCTTTTGGCACCGCGCGCCGGTGGCACGGCGACCAGCGTTCAGACCGGCGCTTACACCAACTTCAATTTTCAAGTCGAGGTATTACCATGAAAAAACTACTCATATTTTTATTGAGCGCGGCGAACTGCTTCGGGCAAACCGTGCAACTCAACGTCACCGGGCCGGGTTCTGGATCGGGTGGCAACGCAACCAACGCGCTCATCGAGGGGCCGGGCGGCGTTTACGACGCCAGCCTCGTGACCAACGTGCAATCGACCGCGCTGGTCGGAGTCATTCCGACGGGAATCTTGACTTATGGCGCGACTAATCAGGCGGGTCACTTGCTCGTGACCGTGTCTCCGGCGGCTGGAGTGACCAACCGATACGTCAGCTATAACGGGAATTCGTTGACCAACCTCGCGCTGCTCAAGAGCCTGTCTTCCACCAATGGATATTGGACGTACACAAGCACCGCTGACGGCGAGACGAACGCGCAGTTTACGATCACGAACCTTCCGGCGGCGCAGTTGACCGGCTGGGCGACAAACAACACGAGCGGGAATTCCTCCCAGTCAACCAACCTGGCCAACTGGATTACAAATTTCGACATTTACGTTTCGCCTTTTGGAAATGATTCAAACGTTGGTTATGCACCGAACTACCCTCTTGCAACTCCATCAGCAGCGATTGCCATGGCAGTAGCTGGGCAGACAATTATTTTGATGGATGGAACGAACGTGAATCAACTCACTAATAACGTGAGATTGCTTGTTCCTTCAGGAGTCAATTTTTGCGGCATGGGAAAACTGAGAAGCTATTTGGTGTTAACTAATTATACCGCTGTCGCATCTGGTGGTGGTTTATTAAGACCCGCGTCAAATAGTAAAATGTCAGATTTTACATTGCAGATACTCGATGGGTCAAACAACACTTCATGCCCGCTGGGAGCATATGGAACGGGGGACCATCTGCCTATAACTAATTCACTGGTATCTGACATTGATATTGATTCACAAGGTCAAGGTTTTCACATCGAAGCAATGACGAACAATATTTCCATGACCGTGAATAATCTTAGAGTCAAGGCGCAGACCATAGCCTGCGAGGCTAAATGTTCATCGGGTGGGCCAGAACAAATTACATTTAATAATCTTGTACTTGTTTCAACCAATTTCACCGGAGTCAATAGCGTGAACGTGAAAGGGATAAATTGTTTCATCGGAAATCTTGACACTCCAGGAAGCTGGTGTGTTGTAAACGGTGGTTCTGCGACGTACTCAGACCAAGGCAGCACGTTGCCTGCTTTTGCGTATAGACAAGATGTAAACATGGTTCAACCAGTAACCTTTAATGGATTCGAGTTTATCGCCGCTAATTGTACAAATTCTGGCAGTGGCGATATTAATGGCGCATCAGGCAGTACAACAAATTTGATGAGCCTTTATGGCTGTTTTCGGGCGGATGGACAAGTCATCGTTGAGACAAATTCAAACCCATCCGCTGGTGGGTTAACTTTTCAGGGTGTAGGCACGTCACCTACGACTTTGAAATCATTTGGTTGTACAACAAATCTAAATATTACAGGGGTAGGAACAATGCACATCACAAATGGAGTTATTATCAACTCGCAATGACCCACCACCTTCCATTCCTCTTGATCGTGTTGCTGGCTGGCTGCTCCGTCCCGGCTCCGGTGACCAAGGAGTCTCTGCCGCCGATGCCCATGGCCGCCATTGCAGCGCAGGACGGCCCGGATACCAACGTCTGGTCCATGCCGATGACGTGCAGCGCGAGCACGCAGGCGGTCGCGTACTGTTGGTATGAGTTAAGCGGGTCATTGGTGCCAACGAATGAGTTGATTTCTTCCACGCCAGCCATGCTGCTGACGAACCTGCCGTGCTTGGACGCGGCGAGATTCTTCTTTGGCGTTTCGCAGGTGAACAAAACGGGCGTCGAGAGTCCGCTGTCGCTCTGGACGTTCAGTGGCCGGGCCATGGCGCATACGATCCAGGCGACCGGCCTGTGCTACACGGCGACAAGCATCATCGGTCCTTGGGCGACTCAGATAAACTACTTCGCCGCGTTCACCAACGCGCCGGATCCGCTGCGATTCGTTCGTGGCATGCTTTGCGTGACGGAAAGGCCGGTTTGCCTGCCATGAAACTTACCGTGCGCCAGACTCAAGTCGTGAAGCTCCAGGCCATCGGCTGGACGAACAAGGAGATTGCCGCCGAACTTGGAGTGACGCGGAGCGCCGTTGAGTTTCATTCATTCAACGCGCGGACCAGGCTGGGTATTTTTCCGGCTGCGCGGTTGGCGTTGTGGGCCGTGGCAACGGGGTTGATTAAAAATCCATATTTAAAAGGGGCGTAGAATGAACCATGATGCAATAAAACACACGGTAGGTTCAGTAATCGGGAGTGGCTGGTTCGTCGGGGCAATATCCCTGCAACACGCCAATGAGTGGGCGGCTCTGGTGTGCGCCATCCTCGGGGCTGCTTCATTTGCCTGCACGATAAATTCTTGGTGGCACAAGCGCAAGATTTGGCTCCATAAGGAGCGTCACATCGAAGCTGAGTTTCAGGAAGCCAAAAAACGGCACCACGACCGGATACAAAAACTGCATAAGGAAGAAACGTCAACCACATGAAAACATTACTCACAATCACCTGCCTGTTTCTGGCCGCGTTCATCGCGCGCGCCCAGACGAACGTCATATTCCCAACGACCATCGTCACAAATTCACAGAGCAGTCTGTGCGGCAATCATTGCGTTGGGTTGGATGAATACTCGGGTGGAAGTTTCAGCGGGTACTACACCTGGAACACCGCGTCACCGACCCACTCGGTTTCAGTGGCCAGCAATTATTGCGTGTATTGGTTCAACGCCGGTGGCCCACACGGTGAGGCTTATGGAACGGTCAGTCCCACCTACGTTGCTTCGCTTCCATACTACAAGTTCATCTGCTATCCGACCAACGCGGTGAACTTGAACACAAACTGGCCGATGAAAATGATAGGATTCAAATTATGACAAATTGGAAAACAAATCTCGGCGGCGCGGTCGGAACACTTGGAACAACCTTAATCGGGGTTGGTGTTCTTGGCGGGGCCAATGTAAAGTATCAGGCAGTGTGCTGGTGGGTGGCCCTGGTCGGCTTCATCATCAGCGCATTGGGTAAAAGTCTGACGGCGCTGTTCGCCGCCGATGCAACCACGGTAAACAACATCGCCAAGGCGGTGGACACCATTAACCAAACGGGGCCGTCCAGCGACACAACAATGCTGGCAAAGCCTCAACCTCAACCGGCGACAGCGCCACAACCTCCAAAACCATGAACAAAATAATTCAAATCATCCTTGTGGCAGCTTCGGTGCTGCTTATCGCGCTGGCAATCAACTGCCGCGCGCAATCAACCAACTCCGCTCCCAGCTTCACCGCTGGACTCGATGAAATGGCGAACGCCGTTTCTTCATCCACGAACTGGACGATTCTTGGCGGCGCTGGCCGGGCAACCAAGGGCGACCGCGACCTTGCCTTTGGAGCCGTCGCGTATAATTTCAATCAAAACGTCGGCATCGTGGTTGGTGAAGACGTGCTGTGGGCACCGCATCAAAGTCAGGCCGAACAGGTCAACGTCGTGAAGGGCGGCGTCACCCTATCCGCGCCGATTCATCCGTTCGCGTTCATCGGCTCGACCTTTGCAACCAACGTCGTCGGCACGCCCTTTGTGGCCGCGCTGGTCGCCCAGCCCAGCGGTGGAAGCAAGGATCCGATAGCAACCATTACCACGGCCGGAATTGACTTCGACATCGTATCATTCAAAAACTTTGAGTTGGTGGCTGGCGCTCAATATGAGACGCGGACCGGCAGCGGATTCTGGGACGGGAATTATGCAATAATCCACCTTGGCATCAGCCGGAGATTTTAACCCGCCACCGAGCCGCGCCGGCGCATGAGTTCCCACCCTCTGGCCGGCGCGGCATTCTAAAATTTTATGGCCGGATTCAAATCCCTCGACGCGCTTGTGGTGACGCATGATTGACACCATCTATGAGGGCGTGGTTTTTGGAGGTTGGTCCTCGTTTGAAAAAGACAGGGCATAAAATCTGTCCCCATGCATCTGCTCAATTCACCTTAACTGCTTGTTAGCGGTATCAGTCCACGCGCCTATAAATTCGCACGCGACTTGCGGGACGATTGCATTGCCGTAACCCCGCAGGCGTCCCATGCGGGCGGGAAGCCCATGAGCCACCGGGAATGCGCCGGATTCAGCGGAGGCACGTCGCGGGCCATCCTCGCAGAGTAGGGCGAGTGTAGTTCCGTTCCAGTTCGGCACACCATTTTGCATTGCAAATCCAAGCAGTCTGGTTTCTTCCCCGC
>Ga0209421_1000002_pt1 | contig 39729 bp, 67 predicted proteins | sample BlaSpr_A8_OM2_O2_FD_187977 | JGI IMG/M metagenome (GOLD analysis project Ga0209421, IMG submission 187977) | Forest soil microbial communities from Thunder Bay, Ontario, Canada - Black Spruce, Ontario site 2_A8_OM2_O2 (SPAdes) (version 2) | ecosystem: Environmental > Terrestrial > Soil > Boreal... | reverse complement strand
GCGCTGATCGATCTTGCAGGGGACCAGTTCGACAAGGTGTACAATCTCAATGACGGGAACTCTCTAGGCGACGAAGTGACACCGGTATTGATGAGCGTGGTGACGAAGAACTTCAACCCATTCATCGAGGAGGGCGAATTGTGCCGGTTCGGGTATCTGGACTTGTTTGTCTCAGTGAATCAGATCTCTACGCTACGGGTGCAGTTCTACGTCAACGATCAGCTCTATGTAGCTAGTAACGGACAACCTGCGGGGTTCTATCAAGAGACAAAGCTTACATTCAATCCAACAGACGCAATGAGTCCGAGTACGAATCAGACGAAGGTGTGGAAGCGCATCTACATCGGTTCAGTCGCTAAGGAGCACACGATACGGCTCTACCAGAATCCAGCGGACTTTACAGAGGACACGCTTGATCAACCAATCTACGTTCACGCGATAGTGCTTTACATGAAGCCTGCCGGAAGGATCTTTAACTAATGGCGAAGCTACAACCGAACTTTAGCTGGCAGAAGTATGAGGGCAAGCCGGAAGACCAAAAGGAGCAGTTCCAGTATCAGTTGCAGCAGGAACACATTGTAGTAGCGAATGCGGTGAATGCGACGATAAGCGACCTGAGTTTCTTTACAACTGAGCGGCAGACATCATTTGCGTGGGTGAATGGCAAGTACATCTTTACGAAGACGATAGCGACGCCTGCTTGGACAGCGGCAGGTACAATAGACACGATCCCGCTTGGAATCGCTGGGAACTTCTCGGTGATCGACTGGACCTGCTGGATTAGTAACGGAACACTCGCTTCAAGCACAACTCTACTGCTACCGAATGTAGATGTGGCTGTTGCGGCTAATGAGATCTCTATAGTAAGAAACGGTACTAATGTGATACTAACAAGTGGTGGAACAGATTACTCGGCATACACTGGGTATCTAACAGTTTACTACATAAAGAATTGAGGTAACTATGCCTAGCGTGAAAGATATATTGGTAGGAAAGAAAGGCAAGCTGAAGCAAGCATCGACGCTTTCGAAGACGCAGGAAGAATTGCAGAATCTGATCAAGCAGGGACTCGAATCTGGAGAAGGTCCGTACGCAGACATCTTTGGGCAGTTCGATCAGGGTGCATTTGAAAAGGGAGTATCTGAGCCTGCACTGAAGCAGTTTCAGAACAAGATATTGCCGCACATACAAGAGCAGTTGTTGGCGGGGGGAAATAGCGCGAGAGGATCAGCGTTTCGTAGAGGTTCACTCAATGCAGCGACAGACTTGCAGGACAGGTTGGCGCAATTGATGTACGGTGCTCAAGAGAACCAAGCCAATAGACGTGTTCAAGGTGTAAGCAACTTATTCGGAAGACAGGCGATTGAAAACATTTACAAGCCTGGAACAACGGGAGCACTGACAGCTTTTGGACAGGGAGCCGGACAAGGTCTTGGGCAAGCAGCCGGTGCAGCAATCGCAGGATAGGAGACAAAAATGGTAACGATACTTCCAAAAGAAGACGACTGGGCGGATGTGTTTCGCAAGCTTGGGGCCGGGGCAGTTGAGGGATACACGAATCGCTCGGATGAAATGGCGCTACAGAACGCGATAGCTGGGCTTGCTCCGGATGCGACGCCACGCCAGATACTCGATGCAGTGACCAATACCAAGACGTACGGCAACGAAGCGAAGCAGCAGTTGTTCAAGAACTATCTAGGTGCCGCTGAGTTCGAAGAGATGCAGCGCAAATCGAAGAAGGGAGAAGAGATTGCTCAAGAAAAGAACCGTATCGCTGCACTTGGAAAGAAAGAACCAACAGATGCGCAAGCGACGAAACAGAACTACCTTGCAAGCGGCTATCCTGAATATGAAGCGGATCTTTTAGTGAACCCAGACGTGACACCTGCTACAAAACAACAGATAGCTAAGCAGCATGCCGATCTTACCGCAAGGGGTCTACGTCAACCGATGGCACTAGAACGCACAGAAACGGCTCAAGAAGCTTCAATTGATCAAAATGAGCCTGTTACACAGATTAAACCTGAAATCGAAACAGAGAGCCAGCAAGAGGCCTTAAATCAAGTCGCACAGCAAGTAGCACCGAAACCAGAGTGGCCAGATTTACCGCCGCCTCCAGAAACTACGCCGGCTGAACGTGAGAAGTGGCGAGACAAGAACCAGACATTCAACAACAAGCTGCTTCAAGAAACGAAAGAGAAGAACAAGTCGCACACAAACGCAGAGATTCGCTACGGAAGGGCCGCTGCATTGAATGACTCGCACAAGCTCCCTTCAGGCTTGGGTAGATTGGTAATTGATCCAGTGACAGGTGAACCGCGTGCACTTGCTTCTCTAGCAGGAATTGTCAATAAAGAGACGCAGAATTTCGTAAAGAACATCAACGACTTTTTGATTGATGCGAAGAACTACTTTGGCGGAAGGGTGACTAACTTCGACTTAACATCCTTCAAATCGAGATTGCCTACGCTGATGAACACGGAAGATGGTAGGCGGCTAATCATTGAGCAGATGAAGCTGATGTCTGAACTGGAAGCGGCACATGACAGGGAATTGGAGAAAGGCTTGAAGCACTACGGAAGAAACGCAAGCTATTCGGACATTCAACGCATCGTAGACGACAACGTAGCAGATAAACAGGCAAACATCATTGGAAAGATCAACAATTTGGATACAGCTTCCGGCTTCTTGGATTTGATGGCGAATGATCCGAAATACAAAGACCACAAGTTGATGCAGTCTCCAGAAGGTGTATTTCAAGCGGCACCAAAAAGTAAGATCGAAGGAGCTCTTAAGCGTGGATGGAAACTATGGTAGATGAAAGCGACGATTTTTTTAGTGATTTCATAGACCTAGAATCGGCTGAAAAACAAAGAGATGAAGAATTCTTTAGTGATTTTGTTGACTTAGAACAAGCTGAGAAACAATCTCAAAAAGAACCAAGCTGGTTAGAGGTAACGGGTGATGTACTGACACAAGCTGGACTCGGCGCGCTCTCTTATTTCACTTGGCCGGCAGATGTGTTGAAACTTGGAATGATTGGCGAAGGACTAACAGACATAGACGAATTGGAAGAGCTACACCGAAAAGAAGGAAAGCCGTTTGATAGAAAAGAGTACGTCAAGGGTGTCTTCGATACGGCACGATACATTCCCACACAAGAGTTAGGAGAACACGCCTTCGAGGAACTGAGCGGTATATCGTTACAACCCAAGACTGAAGCAGGTAAAGCAGCCAAGCAGTTCACAAGACTAGCGGCATTTACTCCAGGTGGTGTAGCGAAGAGACTCACAGCGGGAGCGATTGGAGCCGGTTCAACCCAAGCACTCAAGCAAGCAGGAGTTGGTGAAGGTAAAGCCGAATTGATAGGAGATGTAGCGAGTCTTTCACCAGCAGCGATTCAGAAGGTACCCTCACAGATAACAAAAGCAGGCACACAATTCGAAAAGACTGCACAGAAACACGCGCTACCGTTCCTTGAGTTCATGAATCGTGAGAGAGCGCCCCTAGTGAAGGGCAAGCTGTTTGAATCGACAGAGCGTAGGTTGAAGGATGCGTTTGATCTATCAAGCACGGAAGCGATGAAGAAGATTGTGCGGGACGAGCTGCCATTGAAACGGCTCAATGACCGGGGAGTGAATCTCGATGCATTGGGGGAACACGCATACGAAGTGACACACCAATTGGCACAGAAGAATCCCAGGCCAATCAATACACAGCCGATAGTGGATAATATTGATAAGGAGATAGCGCGCATACAGTCACTCGCACCTTCACCAAGCGACGCACAAAAGACGGCGATTAAGATACTCGAAAACGAACGAGACATTCTTCAGGTAGCGAAACCTTCTTCAGAGCAATTGATCATGCAGCACAAGAACTACAATTCGGATGTGAAGCAGATTTACCGCAAGCCGGAGTTCTCAGGAAAAGAAGAACAAGTGCGAAAAACTTATGCATTTCTGAACAACCAGTTAGTCGAAGCGATTGAGAAACAAGGCAGCTCAGATGTCGCCAATTCATTCAAGGCAGCCAACAAGATCTATTCAGAGAAGTCCAAACTTTATCAGACTGAAGCGATCCTAAACAAAGCATTCAAAGATGGATACAGTCCGAAGAAGCTCGACAAGGTACTCAATTCGAAACAGGGTAACTTTCTACGCAGGAACATGAGCAAAGAGGGTATCAAGGACCTAGAGGAAATCGCTCGATACGGCAAAGAAGCTCAAGAAAGAATGGCTCAATTCATCGACATCAAGAGCCAGACTATCTTCAATGAAATCAAAGCGTGGGGACAAATAGCTCCGCTGCTTCTTGTGCCGAATAAGATGGCTGGCGGACTTCTTTCTATAGCACGCCCAGTAGCTCAACATATTCAAGGGAAACTTCTTACAAGACCAGCTACAAGAGAAGTATACAAGCTAACGATGAAGCACGCTGCGGAAGGAGCATTCAATCTGCTGAAAAAAGACTTTGCCGATCTAGAGAAGGAAATCTCGCAAGAATATGGAAGTGTCGATGAGTTTATGGACGCGATGCTACTGGACTTGCCATTCTATGAAGACTAAAGCTTGAATGCTAGATAAACTGCTACTATGACTAATATAGTGTAAATCATTTCCTGTTTTCCGTCCTTAATTCAATATATCTTTGGTTAATAATGTCAAATTTATTATTATAATCTTTCTGAGCATCACAAAACATTTCATAAAGTTTATCGGTTCTCTCTCCTTGCCTCTCTATTTTTCCATCCAATAGATAAAAACCACCTAAAAGAGTGATTAATAAAACTAAAAATTCTATGTGTCCTGTGAATTCTATGTTATCCTTCATACTATTTCTCCTTGCCTGCTATTCTATGAAGGTTAAGCATCGAAAGCAAACCAGATTGCTGCCATTATAAGTATTGTAAGTATCATTTCTTATTCCTTATGGTGATGCATCATGTGCGCTTTGAATTCTGCATCTTGTCTTTCTAATCTTCCATGAAAGTCTCTCATTTCTTGATGTATGGCTTGTATTTGATTAGAATTCTGCAAGTATAATGGAATTGTAGAACCTAAAATAGTTATCAAAACAATTACCATTTCAATCATTGGTTGCCACTGGATCTGATTAGATTTTTCCATAGTTCCTCATTTGTTTCCAATAGTATAGCACATTTCCGCATTTAAGAAAAGTCAACAAATCTCTGTACACTAAATTTTTTTTGTTGTAAATGTAAAGTAAAAATTTAACGGAGGGTTTTATGGGTCTATTCAGTAATCCACTAGGTTATGCAGGTTATCCACCTGGGGCGAGTGCTCCGGCAACAGTCGTGAACAGCACAGTGCGCGCAGCTACAGCCACAGAAGCAGCCACAGGTACCTTAACCGACGTGTATCTCTCACCGGCTACAGCGCAATCTGCCGTAGGATTGGACTTTGCTTCACCCCCAGTACTTGGTTTCGGCAGCACTACACCACGCCCAGTTCACGCAACTACACTCAGCACAACCGCATCGAGCTTAGTGACTCTGGGAGACGCATCGAACATCGCAGTAGGCACCACTACAGGTACTGAGATTGGTACGGCAACAACGCAGAAATTGGGATTTTACGGGGCAACTCCGGTTGTTCAGCCTGCTGCTGCTACCGACATAAAAACAGCGCTAGTGAGTTTGGGATTGCTTGCTTCGGGTGCTTCTCCGCTCAACTTGGGTAGTGCAGCGCTTGGTTCCGGGACATTCACAATTGCCGACGGTTCAAACATCGTACTCGGTGCAACTACAGGTACAAAAATCGGTACAGCTACTACACAGAAGCTTGGATTCTACAATGCGGCTCCGGTAGTTCAGCAGTTGCAGGGTGCTATAACCAACAGCGTAACAGCCGGCGGTTCTACAGGTACCATCGCCAACTATACAGACTTAACAGTGTACGCAAACGATTCTGCTGCGATTCGTAACGACATCTATCAGCTAGCTCTTGGATTGCAAGGGTGTATCGCTGCTTTGAGAACATACGGGTTACTAGCATAAGGAGTCGCACATGGCTGTATTAAGGGTAGACGCGCTGCGCAGTAAAGCGGCTGGATCGATAACGAACGCATATACCACATTGGGTACAGCGATCACGCACCTTTGGAGGATGTTCCGTATTACTAACAACACTGACGGGGACTTGTTTATCAGCTTTGATGGAACGACTGATAATTTGTTTGTGCCCAAGGGGAGTTTTGTATTGTACGACGTGGCTGCTAATGCTGCGCCGAGTAACCTGAATGACAACCTGCTCGTCGGTATCAATACACAGCTCTATGTCAAGTACAGTTCGGCTCCTTCAACTGGAAGTGTCTATGCTGAAGGACTCTATGCCAAAGGAGAGTAGCATGTCGTGTGAAAGGGTTAGAAACAAAAGCCTTGAAGAGTCGGTGCTTGATAAAGAGATTGAGCAACGGTTCGCTGTGATAGGCAACAGGTTTTCCGAGCTGCTTGAGATTCGCAAAGAGATCCAAGAGTTGAAAGATGCATTGGAGCTTGAGAAGAAGCAGCACCAAGCGACGCAAGCGAAACTGGCACAGGTAAATACGGAACTCTCTCGGCAGATTATTGATCTCAGTAACAGAAGTATTCGTGTAAATGCGGACATTGGGCAGATAGAAGTTCAGCAGCAAGAACTCAAGAAAGAATGCGCTACACAAAAAGAAGTGAAGGACCGTTTCTTCGAGTCACTAAACAAGAGCTATACACGCTTCGATGACATAGAGAAGTCGATAAAGAATATTCCTCAGCCAAAAGATTTTAGCGCCGATATAGAGCACTTTCAAACTGAAACGTACAAGCTGAAAGAGTTAGTACGGAATTTAGCGGACAAATGCGAAAAAACATCTGATTTCAGTATAGCTTCTTGCAAGAACATGGCTAAAGAAAGTTCTTATGCACTCACAGAGATAGAGCAGTTTGGTACTTTTGTGAATGGAATGAAACTAGCTTCTAACGAATTGAACGCGAAGATGGAGAAGCGGTATGAGCAAATGAAAGCTACGATCGATAAATTACAGAGCATCATTGAAATCGCTCAGAAGGCCTCTAATTTGCCCCAGGACATCGTAACGCGTGCTGACCTGGCCACTCATACTGCTCAAAATGAATTGATCGCCCTAGATGCCAAGAATGCGTCTCTGAAGGCAAGTAATGGTGCGATGCAGATAGAGCTACTAAACAAGAAGGTCGAGAACATTCAGCTATTATTAAAACGCCATGAACTCAATGGGTAGCACGTGTCACAAGCAGGTATCATTAATGCAGCAGGTAGTAATCCGAGCATCCCGACAAGCTTCGTCACTGATTCGGGTACTGCTGTTCCTGTTTCTAACGTGCTCAATATTTTGGGCGGCACTGACATCTCGACCTCCGGAGCTGGAAATACAGTATTAATTACCTTCACTGGAACGACGGGTGGCATAACCTGGAATACGATCACCAGTGCCGACAACGTGAAGCAGATTGTAGCAGGAAACGGGTACATCTGTCGAGGGGTATCGCAGTGTATATTAAACCTGCCTGTAGCTCCGAATATAGGGGACACATTCATTATCCTTGCAGTGACATCGTTATTCCAGATCACGCAGAACGGGAGCCAGCAGATACGACTTGGAGCGCAGCTATCTACAGCGGGCAGCGGCACTCTTACGGCAAATACAGCAGGAGATGAAGTAGAAATTGTCTATGTGGGCAGCAACTTATTCTTCGCAAAGGCTCCTCAAGGAACACTAACAATCGCATAGGTGAAACATGGCAGCAACAGCAGCAAACGCACTCAATATAAGTACCGCCGGGATTGTAGTCTTCGACGGAACAGCGACATTTTCAGCAGACACTACGACGAATCACAACGTGTTAGTGGGAGCTGCATCAAACGGGATAACGAACGTAGCGCCTTCAGCAACGAGTGGTGTGCCTCTTATTTCGCAGGGTGCATCGTCTGATCCGGCATTTGGTACGGCGGTAGTTGCAGGTGGTGGAACGGGCGCTACATCTTTTACAGCATACGCACCAATCGCCGGAGGAACAACAACTACTGGAGCGCTTCAAAGTGCTGCATCCGGCATCGGTACTAGCGGATTTGTTTTCACTTCTACAGGCGCGTCTTCTTTGCCTTCATTTCAAGCGATTCCTTTTACTGCGATGACATGGACTGATGAATCTACGAGCTTCAATGCTGTAGCGGGGAATGGCTATTTCGTTACTGGCACAGCAACAGCGACAATGCCAGCTTCACCGTCTCAGGGAAACACCATCGCTTTCGCTACAGATGCAACCAACGTCCTTACAATTACTGCAAATACGGGACAAATCATTAGACTAGGAAACGTGGCATCGGCTTCGGCAGGAACATGCGCAAGTAACAAAAGAGGCGACTCAATCACTTTAGTATATCGCGCAGCAGACACCACATGGATCGCAATAGACTCAATAGGAACATGGACGGTCACCTAATATGGCAGCAACACCCGGAAATGCATTAAACGTTTCTTCGGCAGGAATTATTGTTTTTGACGGAACGGCTACTTTCTCTGCGGATACCACCACGAATCATAACGTTTTGGTAGGTGCGGCTAGTAACGGAATCACCAATGTAGCGCCAAGCACATCGGGTTTTGTTCTTACGAGCAACGGAGCTTCAGCCGATCCTTCATTTCAAGCGAATCCTGGATCGTTTAGTCCTAATGCAACAATTGATCTGAGTGATGATTTTATTGCTGCGCTAAATGCGACGGGATCACTTCAAAGTCAGTTGGGGTGGCTAACCAGTTCGACCAATCCAATTGGATATGCTAGTGCTACACAATTGAGTACGCATCCTGGAATAGTAGCGTCTCCATCAATAACCTTGGGAGGATCGTATCTTCTTTCTGCGTACGCATCTGAGATACTTGTTTTCGGTGGGGGTGCTATAACTTTGAACTGGGTAATCAATGTTGCGACTTTATCGACTGGAACAAACACTTACACACTCTATGTCGGGTTTGGTGATACGGGAGGAGGCGAACCGAGCAACGGAGCCTATTTTCTCTATTCTAGTGGTACGAATTCTGGCAATTGGGTGCTCAAAACAGCAGCAGGTGGAGTCAGAACTACGACAAATACGGCTACGGCAGTCGGCACAGGATGGATCAATCTAGGGGTTACTGTGAATGCAGCGGCGTCTTCAGTGGGATTTACAATCAATGGAGTCTCTGCCGGAACTATTGCAACGAATATTCCTACTCTTGCAACGAATTTTTATGTCGATATAGCTCGTAGCGCAGGAACTATCGCAGCAGGGAGCCTTGAAGTAGACCTAGTTTATTATACACAAACATTGACAGCAGCGAGATAGTATGCCACTACAGAAAGGTTCATCCAAGAAAGTCGTTAGTGAAAATATCAAAGAGATGGTAGCTTCGGGACATCCGCAGAAACAGGCGGTAGCAGCGGCACTCAATCAGGCGCGCAAGTCCGGTAAGAATCGATAACTACGCGAGCAAACCAACCCGCTAGAAGAAAACAACTTATTCTGATTGGATTTCCACTTTTAATCATCAGGATGGTAGATATCGCGATCTGTGGAAAATATTTAATTATGAATCTCATAGGTGACTCGTGTCTCAGTTGAATTTTGCATTAGACCCGAAAGAGTACACGATACGCAATGCGATGTGTTGGGGTAACTTTGCCGGGCACTGCATCAAGGCGACTCAAGGAAAATGGGGCCATCGCGTAGTGCATGTGTTTATCACTATCTTGCTGTTCCCCCCCATAGTTAGCCAGATTGCATCTTTATTTGAAATGATGATCGTAAGAAGTTGCTTGTTCAAGGTACGAAAACCCACTCGACAGAGAGTCCGCCCCATAGTGACCAATGAAATTAGCGATAAGTTGAAAAAGTCAGTGACGCGTGTATCCAAGGGAGCCTCACCCAAGAAAGCGAAGGATGGAGAAGTGTCACCGCCGCTGCTGATTGAAGAGCCGCCTGTGCACTTGCCAAATACTGTACCCACTGAGCTGGAAGATCCGTCAAAAACTGCAACTCCTTCCCCAACTAGCAGTAACCTATCCGATACCCCGAGTTCAGATAGCGAGACACCTGTTTCCATCTCAACTACCGCAGAATTGCAACTAGAAAGAGGCAAGCAAGAAAAAGAGAAAGACAAGTGCCTGCTGATGTGATCTTACTTTTTAGAGACCCACGCTTGAAACGCTAGCATGAAGCTGTCCTTCCTTTTTAGTGCATCCCGTTTGACATCTTCAACGTGCTTGTTTGTCGCCTGAGCACAGTGCACCAGAAATTCATCAAGAAGAACTCGGTGCTTATCTTCTTTGAGCAGTGCGGCTATCTCCAAATCGAAATCTAGGCACTTTGCAGGCTCGTAGCGCGCGTCGGCATCGTTATCTGGGTCATCACCTGTCTCAAGGCAAAATGTCTTCAGGAGGGCGTATTTAAATGCGTAAGAGATGGCTTTACCGATTCCTTTGTCTCCGTTGTCAACTCCGTACCCATAGTAGGTAGTTCGCACCCAGTCGGAAGTATCGTCGATATTGATAAATGCAACAGAGAGTTTTACACATGTGCGATTATTCTCTTGCATTACTTCATCGACTGTTGGCACTATGACGATACCGTGCTTTACGAGTAGCGGGTGTACTTTTGCAGTCACTTGATCGTGTGAAACGAAGCGGTATTGCCCGTTTACCGTCTTATCGCCTTTTGCCACGTAGTCCAGCTCGGACATAATGGCATGGATGCGCTGATAGATGTTGAGGTCAGTCTTCTTGTCCGTTACTTTCAATTGGATCTTTTCTGCCATGTTTTTTTCTCCTGTTGAAGTAATGCCAGCACTCTAGAGCCGACAAAAACACATCGAGTTCTTCCGTGAGCGTATCGAGGTAATGTATCTCCGGAAATTCACCGTCTTTGTCTAAGTACACCAGTAGTGCTGCCTTTACATTGATCTTTTGGTTCTTGAGCAGGTGGTCGTAGGCTGCCATTTGTACGGGGTAGGTCTTTTGTGGACGCGCGCTGGTCTTAAGGTCTACAAGGTACAGCTCTCCGTCGGTTCCAATCACGACAAAATCGACCTGCCCGCTAAACTCTTCGTTATCGTGCGTGTAGCGTCTCTCTACAATGATGAATTCTTTGACCTGAGCTTCGGCCCATTTCTTGAATGAATTGATATAGCCGATATATTCTTCGCCTATCATGCCATCGGGAATCCAGGCGCCTTTAGCGATGCCAGCACAAAGAGCATGCACAGTAGTACCTCTAGCTGCTGCGCGTGCCAAGATAGTCGGGGGGACATGTTCGTACGAGGTAAACGGTTTGAGTATTTCAGTCACGCGGGGAAAGCTCACTTGTTGTACACCTCCAGATAGTAATAAAGCAAACTCACTATACCTCCTATAATTGCAAGAGAATACAAAAGAATCCTTCCTACGAATTTGGATGCTTCTTTCAGTTCTCCCCAACTTTCTGTCCAGTCGCCTTCCATACATATCTCCTATATAAAATTTCTCTTAACAACCAAATACATATATTGCAATAGTGTTGTTGTCAAGAGGTGCATATGGGTCGACATCATTTATTCAAGAATGGACTGGTAGTTTCGACGCGATTCAATGAAGAGGACTACCGGCTTGTCCAGGAAATAGCCGATCTAGAAAGCGCGAGACTAGGCAAATATGTCAGCGCGCAAGAACTGATTCGAAATGCGGTGCAATATGTCTATTCAGATAATGAGAGGCTAAGAGAATCTTTCCGCAGAGCAAGAAGGAATGCTTCGAGTAATCTTAGAAAAAAAGGTTGAGAGTAAACAAGTGATGATGTAGCTTCAGAAAAAAGACGAGAACCCTGTCAGGTTCCCGTCCAAGGAGATACTATAATGGACTTGCTACAATCCATTAGTTGCTATAAACATGCGTGATCAGTCTAACATAAATGCGGTTTTTAATAAAACAAGAGTTTCATGGCCAGAGAAAAACATGTTTCAGTTTACTTCGATAGAGACAAGCTAAAATTCATAGGACTCGATGCTACCATAAAGAAAAGCCTCAAGAATATGTATTGCGATGTCGATCTAGAAAAAGAGCTCGCGAAGATGGAGTTGTGGCTTTCATCTGACCGCGGAAAGCGTCGCATCGGCAATCTCGCCTTCATCGCACACTGGCTATCAAACGCAACTACAGCACTTGCAACTAAAGATCAGCAAACCGAACGTATCTCCCCAGTCATCTCGCTACTAACCGACTACCTGAAGGATTTATGGAAGAATCGGGAGCATATCTTGAAGATGAATCGAACACCTTAGAGAATTTCACGCCTGTTTCTAGCTCTTTTGAAGGAATCGTGCCGATCGGTGCATTGCCTCGTGAGTTTAGAAACGAGATCGCTAAAGGCTGTTCTACTGGGTGGGAATCGCTCGATGTGATTCTGCAAGGTTTGCGGCAGGGAGAAGTCACAGTTGTTACAGCAGATACAGGCTCAGGCAAGACGACATTCTGCACACAAGTCATTGTGAATGCTGCGATGCAAGGGGTGCCTGTGTGGATCAATTCTTGGGAGATGCGGCCAGAGATTGTGATGCGCAAACTCGCTTCGATTGTTCTGAGACGCCCTATGAAGATCAACAACTTCAGCGACCACGAGAATGAGCAATTCGATGAGTGGTGTTCGCGCTACAAAGTGTATGTGAATCCAAACACTATCGGTACAGACATCAATGGGCTAGCTTATCAGTTGAAACGTGCCAAGTCGCTGGGTGTCGAGATCGTCATGATTGATCATTTGGACTACTTGGTGAACTTCCGGCGCGACAAGCTACACGAAGCGATTGATGAAACGGTGAAGCGCTTACACGAACTAGCATTTTCTCTGTCGATGCATTTCCTGCTCATCTGTCACCCCAGGCAATCAGCTACTTCAAACGAAGAAGTGGGAATCCATTCACTCAAAGGCTCCTCTTCTATCAAGCAATATGCCGACAACATCATAGTGCTGCATCGCTGCTCCCGTACAGATAATAAAGCGAACCCAGACAAAGTGAAGGTGCGTGTCGTGAAGAACCGTATGTTTGGGGTTGAAGGGACAACAAACTTGTTCTATCAGCACAAGTGGGACGGCTATACAGAATTCAATAAGGAGAAATAATGAAAGTAGAAATCGGTCAGTACAAAGAAATAAACAAGGGCTCTCTCAAAGCATCATTCTCGCTGGTTATATATCCGGAGGGGCAGAAGATCCTGGACTGTAAGTACTTCGTGCAGGGTGACAAGCGCTGGTTCTCGTTCCCGCAAAAAGAGATCAAGTTCACCGACGGAAGAAAGACTGAGTATATCCCGTATGTGAGCTATCTCGATAAAGACTATCTCTTCGTCCTAAAAACAGCAGTACTAGATGCAATCACACAAGTCATTATTCAAAGGCCACCACATGCAGAGAAAACGAGTAGCCAAGAAACAGGGAACGCGGGTGCACTATCGGACGACTCACCCCCTCTATGGTTCTGAGAATATCTTCAATTCGTGGCTGTCTCTTTGCGAGTACACGATGGATCTAGCAGAAGAAGAAGCCAAGCGCAGACTGACTGAGCAACTCGTGGACCTGATAAACGTCATTGCCGATGAAATGATCGCTACAGCAGAAGAATATGAGCCGAAAATCGATAATCAACCGTAACAAGATACTGAACCAAATAGTCAATGACAGCCTCACGTTATCCGGCGACCCATTGATCTATAGCATTAAGTACCCTATCGGCAAGAGAGAGTTACCGCCACAGTTCTTTCGAAACAAACGGTGGTACTCTTTTGTGCGCTGCCAGTTCCCTAGTTACATGTCGAGCAGTACTCCCATAGTGATCATTGCGCGGTTCTATGTGAAGCCGCCAGGACACGTGTATATATCCAAGAAGTTATTGCGTGCAGAGAAGACTCCCGCGGCGATGTCCTTTGAATTGTGCGACTACGGACTCGCTTTTCTAGAACATCTCTTCGATGCGCTATTTCGTTCCTACCGGCAGATCGTAAAGCTAGATATGGAAAAGTACTACAGCGACAACCCAAGAATCGTCTTTAAATTCATGAAATGGGAGCACTATGTCAAGCTTCAAAATAACGATCCCATATACCCCGAAACCAAAATGTTCAGTCCGTCTCAGCAGAAGAAGCAAGGGTTGGTACAATCCAGACAGCCGAGGGATGCTTACTACACGCGAATACGTAACGACCCACGGCAATATAGAAAAGCCGCTAAGAGGTCCGCTGCTAGTGGTTGTGCATTTTCGCCTACCGATACCAGTCAGCTTCAAGGGACCGAGGCGCCGGCGTCTACACCTACTTCCACATGCGAAACGCCCTGATGGAGACAACCTAGAGAAATTCCTTAATGACAGCCTGAGTGGAGTTGCCTGGGAAGATGACGCGCAGATATCATGGCTCCTGAGAAGTAAGAGCATCACCGCAAGCAAGATCGGTAGCACGACGATTTTTGCCAAAGAAATACACGCAGGGAAGGTGGATTACAAGGAAATCATGCTGGATCTGCTGGAAAATATCGATCAAAAGGAGGAAAATAGACAAAATGAAGATACCAACTAAAGAACAGTTACTCTATGCTCAGCTTGCTATTGCTCACGGTATTATTGATTACATCGGGACTAATCTTGATCGCACTATTTTTGACAGAGAGATAGTGGATATTACTGACGAAATTCGCCGCGGCTTCGTGATCCTGTGTTTTAAGATGCATGCACAATTTGAGAAATCCGAAAGTGAGGCTGATGTCAGTAGTCAAGCTTAGTGATTTTCGGCAGCAGGTTTACATCATTATGGGCATTGACGGCGAAGGGTGCGACCAAGTAGTAGCCGTATGTCGAAGCTATAACGAGGCAAAGGAGTATTGCATACTTTACCTCGCGCAGACTGAATTTTATGATGTGTGGATCGAAAAACATCCAATCTTGTAAATTTGTTTTTCAATCTTTTAGATCTTCAATTTTGTCGTGATTTTTCCAGTTGTATATTTGCATGAAACACTCTAAGTAGGCATCGGTATTTGTGCAAGGGCGCATCTTTTCGATCATTCGATGTAGGTTCTTTTTCCAGATTTCTTCCTCAAAATGATGATGCGTTACCAATTTAATCAATGCTTTCCAGAACTTGCCTGATCGCGTATAAGCTGAATAGCCATTCATTTTCTTGATAAATTCGATTGTTTCCCAGCAAATATCGATATCTTTCTTTTTTCCTTTCAGTTCAAATTTGTATTTCCCAATTTTAAAATCGTGATGCGAAGAATGAATCATTCCCAGCGATAAACTCAATGCTACTTTCAAAGGTATATTGTTTTCCTGCAAAAAATTTTTCAATTTAAGGTATTCTTCATTTCCATTTTTACAATAGTAGTTGAAAAAATCGTCGTTTGTCCAACTCTTATTGATATTAAGTAGCACAATATCTTCAGGTCTAAGCGTGTGTTCTACTGTGTAGTATACGGGCAGTCCAAGATCTTTAGCTGCAAGTAGCCGATGTTGTCCGTCGATAATTTCCATTTGAGAATTTACCGAAATTGGTTTCAGCTCGAGCATGTTACGCGAAGAAATCGAATCTTTGATTTTTCTGACATGCGCTTGATCGATCCTTGCGCGGTTGTCTTCTCTAAAAATGAACATATCGTGGTTATTTGTTTTTTCCATGTGATCCCTTTAGTTCTCTTATTGTTTCGAAAAGTATTTCCACTTGCATTTCTAAGTTTTTTATTCGTTTAGAGACGCCGGGCCCTGATTTTCCTAAAAGTGCGTGGCTTATTTTTTTATTTGCATCTCTTCTCATTTCTTCCGCTCTTTTCTGCGCTCTTTCGGCATTATATTCTTTCCATCCTCCATTTTTGCGTATTTCCGTATTTATTCCATTGGTTGATCTACCGAGTTTTTTCGCAGCGTGTTTCCCCGTTGCGCCACTCTTCAGAAGTCGTTCAATTATTTTTCTTTCTTCAAAAGTGTATGGATCCATTCTCCCACCATGTTTCTTTTTGTGAAATGCGAATAGATCTAGCTGTTCTCCTTGCATTACTGGCTCCCTGGATGGAAGTTGTGAAACATCTCCTGAATTTTATTGCTGCTCAAGTGAGTGTAGCGCTGTGTGCTGGCTATTGAACTGTGTCCCAGCACTTCTTGGATCAAACGCAAGTCGGCGCCCCTGTCCAACAAGTGAGTCGCGCAAGTATGACGCAAGCTGTGAGTTGTTAGCCCTTCTATGTGTGCTTTTTTTGCGTAGCGTGTCACTATCTCGTTGAGGCGTTGGCGATTCAATGCTTTACCCATTTTTGTTTTGAATAGCGGGCCTGTTTCGTGACCTCTATATACTTCTACGTATTTTTCGACCCATTTTTGCGCCGAATGTGTCATGGGTACACTTCGAGTCTTTCCCCTCTTGCCACAGCTCACGACCACTTGTTTATTATTAATGTTCTTCAATTTAAGTGCACATAATTCCGAAGCTCTCAAGCCTGAAGAGTAGAGCAGCTCAAGTATCGCTCTGTCTCTAAGACCGCACTCGCTTTCAACGTCGGGTTGCGCTAGAAGGGAGTGTATCTGATCATGCGTAGCTACCATCGGCGCTTTGACCTGAATGCGAGGAACTGGGACGTCTTCCGTAAAATCGGTCAGAATGGCCTTTATTTTGCGTAGGAAGCGACAATAGCTTTTAATGGACATATAGTACCGGTTAAGGCTTGCGTCGCTGCTACCGTCAAGTTTGAGGCCTCCTAAGTAATTTGTGATATGTGCCGGCTTCAAGCTGCTCAAGCGTTTGACCCCCAGGAATTTCAGGTACTTCATGAATTGTGCCACATCGGACAAGTACGCGTTCACTGTGGGCTTGCTCTTGTTCAAAGTGAGATCTGCTTCATAGTCACTCAGCGTTTTTAACATCCATGCCGGCAAATCCAGTTTTTTCATTAATAAGCCTCCGTGTTTTGTGGTGGAATTTGTTCAAAAAAAGTAAGTAATCAATTATTATTTTACTGATGGTGATATTGTGATCGATAGCCGTTTTCTTGAGCATTGTGTGCAGCTCATTCGGTATGTTTACTCGTAGTGGTTTGGCGCCAGGTCTCATATTCCGCCTTAAGTTGTAGTGTTTCTTTCTCTATTCGTGCAGAGACGGATCTAGCGATAAAGTCGTTTCGACCTGTAGCTTTGAGTTTAGCAAGTCTCGCTTCTTCATTTTGTATGCGTGTTTGTAGCGTCATATCTCCACATGCTTTGTATGTAGCGCGAGGTGACAGCCCCACGCTACAGGTTAGTTATTCGTGTTGTCTGATATTAAGTTGGATTGAAGGGCCATTTTCGCCTATACTTTCCACGCTATCTATACTCTTTCTTTTCCAATCAAACACAATTAAGTGATTTTGACATTTCATAAGAATATCCCCCAGTTTTTCCAGGGTTATCGAGATTGTTTCATCTTGGTATATTATTTCTTTGTTCATGTGCTTCCTTTTGGGTTATTTTAAGTTTTCTTCGGGACAATCTTTTAGGGGTGGGGTCGAATTAAGCTTGCTCAAGAATTGCAGCATCTCAATCACGTGCTCAAACCACTTGTACTGTTCCGCTGCCTTGCGTCGCTGTAGACCAAATGGGTAGCCTACTGTGTTGATTCCTTCTTGCTCTTCAATGCAGTAGCCACCGTATATGTACAAGCAATTGAGCTTCCAGTTGAATGTAGCTTCCTTCAAATGCGGGCACGTCTTGCGCAGCTTCTTGAGGAACTCGCGGTATTTTAGCTGCACGTCTTCCTCTAACACTCTCAGTTTCCCGCCTTTGTATTTATTCATTTGGAACCTCCACAAAATCAAAGTGACAGCCTCTTGCTTTAACGGGAAATCCATTCAGCATGATTACTAGGTTGAATTCGTCGTCATTTATACAATCCGGTTGCCAGCATTCGTACAGTTCTGCGCTGCATTCGATTGAACCTTGCAATTCTGAATAGTCACCATCTAAACTTACAAATAAGAATCGCTCGCCCTTTTCGTATTGCCTGCACTTAGCGTATGTTGTCATTTCACTTCCTCCTCTGTTACTAGTTCTATTTTCACGCCACCCGTTTTGATAAGCCCTACTTTCTTGCGGGTCTTGGTATCATAATCGAATATACACAAGCCATGACACACTAATATTTCACTAAGGATAGTTGCTATTTCCTCTTCGTAAGCGTTGTCAATGAAGCGCATGATTGCTCGCAGCTCTTTTTGTCTGAATGAGTGAATTGATTCGGTCATTTGATTACCTCTTTATTGATTAACGCACAAATTAGCAGAGTGAGAGCGCTATTCATTGTTTTAGCGTCTCTTCTAGCTGAACCAAGCGGATGAGAAATTCTCCCTTTCTCTCCTACTTGTTCGATAACATAGCCACCATAACACGCTGCATAGTCTAGATTCCAGTCATCGCCAAAATGTGGATCGTTGTGTAGTTTATTCAAATTGTTTATAAGTACTTTGAATAGCTGAAATACGTCTTTTTTTGTTACTCTGCTCATATTCGTTCCTTCGTTTGGGGGCCTGTTCAAGCAAGCCCCTGATTTAGTTTGTGTATATTTCGATGATTCTGTGTGCTATAGCGCCATAGTCTAGATCGAGTTTATCAGCTCTTCTCCTCGCTCTTCTTCTTGAGAAATAGGACTGTCCAACGTTACATTGGTGCACGAAATTGTAGATCTGATATTTTAGCATTTCATCTCCCCTTAGTTTGATTCGCTCTTTCTGATTTTGAATGCTAAGCGACTCTACTTCTTTCTTGCTTGTTCTCATGTGTTCCTCTTGTCGCGCTTCTCACTGTACTTGCGTTTCTGAGCGGGTCGTTGCGTAGTCGCTCGCCGTCGTTATTCAGCTTTCCACGTTTGAGAATAGCGCTTGTCTATATGGGTTTTCTCAATTCACCCCGTTTGAGCACTTCACTCAATCGCAGGTTCTTTGAATTGAAATGAGCATAACACAAATGGGAAAATGTGCACAAGCACTAAATCACTCTAGACACAAAAAGATCAATCGTGCTACTACTAAACTCAAGAACAAACTTTACAAAAGCGCACACTCAAAGGTACACCATGAAGGGCAGGAAATTAACTCAAAGAGAGATCAATAAAAAAGTACAAGAAGACAAATTGTTCAGAAACATGATCTTTAAAGAACTTGTCAAACATCTCGAAAAAGGCATGAGCCTAGATTCATTCGAATGGATCAGTAGAGCAACGCTAAATGAACTGATGAAGAGATATCCAGATGAATTCAATGACGATGACCTGGAGCACGCTAGACGCCTTGGTCGCGATTCTTGGGAGCGTATCGGACTACGGCAAGCTTTGGGAGAGTGCCTCGGGAACAGTCGCACATGGTTCTACAACATGGCCAATAGATACGGCTGGCGTGACAAGATAGATGTTGAGAGCGAACATAAGGGGCAGGTTCAAGTGAACGTGGTCAACTATGCAAAGGGTAAGCATCCTACAGACTAGTCAGAGCAAGAGTGTACCGTAATAACAATTATGAACGCCTTGTTTGCACTAGAGAATTGATGACAAGTAAAAATGAAAATACTCTAGAAAGCGATGCCACTTGCCCCATACAGGCGATACATAGTCATATTCACAGGTACACAGATTATTTTTCCAGATTTGGTTAATTTTTTCTATAATTTGGTTAATTTTTTCTATAATTCGGTTAGTTTTTCTCTAGTTAGTAATTTCTTTTTTACAATTTGACTTCTTTTTTTTCTTTTGTTATTTTCTTTTTAGTGTTACTTTGTTCTTTAAGTATTTCTGCTACTCCGAAAGTTAGTAGAATTTATTTGATAGTAGCACGATTGATGAAGTAGCACAGTTCAAGAAGTTATTACGGTTCATGAAGTAGCACATAACTCCCGAAGTAGCAAAGTTGTAAACAAGAAATGCCAATTGTGAACAAAGAGGCACGATTATTGAGTTCTATTATATATTTGAAGTTGTCTATGTAATTTGGGTTATGAACATTTCCACAAAGCTAGAAGAAGAAGAAGTAATAGAGATATGTTTTATTAGTTTTCTTGGTGTGTGGGAAGTTGAGTGTTAATTTTTGTGGCGCGAAAATTCCGAGTTTGGCATTTTATTAGAGGCGCGGGAGGACATGATGAGCGAGTGGATTAGTGTGAAGGACGAGTTGCCTAAGGAGAGTGGCCTAGTTTGGGTGATTCACGACCAATTGTACAGATGGGAACCAATACGCGCTGCTTTTTGTGCTCAAAATAAAACATTCTCAATTAGTTTCGATGATTGGCATTTTCCTAGCGTTATTGCTTTAGATGTTACGCATTGGATATTAGTCCCTGCCCCGCCTCCACTTTTTTTTGTTACAGCCGCAGCAGGACAGAATGAGTCGATACATTAGAGGCGAACAAGATGGCTGAAGAAAGAAAAGTTTTCCAATATTTATCAGGTGAAGAAAATCCACAGTTCGTAGAGAATGGAAAAAAGATCTATCTAGAATTGAGAAAAAAATATCCGAATGACACGGCAAAAGATTTAGATACTATACTGAATAGTTTATGTGCGGCATTACTTTGTTTAATAAAATGTAATGTCGCTGAAGAAAACCATCTGTGCATATTACAGGTAGTGTGGAAAATTTTAAAACAAAACATAAAAGATTAAATGCTTATGAGGAAACAAAAATTATCAGACCATGAGAAGAAGGCCATATCAATTGAGATAGCGTACGAGGCTCGGCACTTAAATGTGTTACGGGACAAGTGCATGCAGTACGATCTGGTAAAGTTTGTAGATGACGCGCTGAGGTGTCTTGCGTCACTTGAACTTGCAGTGAAGGACGATTTGGACTACGGGGACTTCAAGCGTGAATAAACAAATTTCAAATAAAGAATTAATAGATAAACTTGTAGCTTACTTTATTAAATAAAATCCTAAGAGAAATTAAATGTTACAAAATGATCTACATAATTTCTCAGTGTGGGCGTTTGGTCAAGATTATGTATCGCTTAAGGTGCAAGAGTTTGTTCCACGGTGGAATATTCGGCACGGCAAGTTATACACAATAGTCGATACAAGTAACGAGGAAGAGATACTGGCGAAGATGCGGGCTCTCTGGCTAGATACGGTCGGTAAAGATTCGAAGGAGAAGATGAAATAGTATGGGTTTTTTATCTACTCAAATAGAAAATGCTACTAACATGACGGAGATGTTGGCGATTCTAGAGCACGGAAAGAGTGCAACGAATCAGAATCCGGCCAAGATACGAGTCTGTTGGCTTGGAAAAAGGATCTCTGTTGCAGGCTATTGGTTTGGGGTGAGTCCGCTCTTCATCGTGGAACATATCTTTCGTAGGGCTGAATACTTTAAATTCGAATTTACGCCCAAGGAAAGAGCCGCTGGTGCCAAAGTTATGCAGATACTGGAAAGTCTCGAAAAAGATGCTGAAGCTTTAGAGAAACAAGCGTGTTGTATAACGAAAATATTTTATTGTATTTCATGTTGTTATATCGACTGCATGTATGGCCGAAATTATCACAAGTGGAATGATGGAGCCTACGGAGATCCAATATTTGACACGTATACAAGAGCACAATATATAGAAACATTTAAAAAACAGCCTCCAAAAGATATACATTTTTCAGATGAATATCCGCAAAGATGGCGTGCTGCACAAAACCAAGGAGAAATATGAGCGTAAGTCAATTAGATAATTCTATTACTATAAACAATGACATGTGGGCAGTAACACTAACAACGGATAAGAAAAAAAGTAATCATGCTGTTATTATAATAGAAGGACAAAGAGAAGGTATTTCATGTATAAAAAAAGTTCATCTCATGGGAGTTTCAACAGTAGATAATAAAATAAAAGAAATCATTAAACAAGGATGTTTTTATTTTTATTCTACTAGTGGAAGGCCTGAAATAGAAAATATACGCTCTGGAGCAACAATCAGATATCACAAAAAGACGGAGACGTGGCGAGTTTCCAGCCAGAGAGTTCAGCAAATGATTGATAGTGTGGAAAAAGAGAAAACCGAAAACAGAACGCCATTCAGTATATTTGGTGCGCAATCGGTTTTATCGAAATCAGCAGAGTACTACGAGATACACGATAAGGAATTAGAGGAATTGAGTAGAACAGATCCGACTATGCTTAGATCTATTATTTCAGAATGGAGAAATCCTGGAAGCACCTTTGAGAATTTCCAAAAAATAAATACTGCATTTCCTATAATTGGGATACCTGTATCTCTTATCTACCTACAAATAACCAAAAAAATATTCTCTTATTCATGGGAGGAAAGAAATAGATATTTAAATCTGGCTTATACTCATATTACACTGCAAACAAAAAGACCGCAAAATTGCTTCACTTGGGCTAGGGAGAAACTGAGAACTGTTGGAGTAGTTATGCCTTCAAAAACAATAGATATTTTCATTTGTGCGACTGGACTGTATGTAGAATAATTGTAAGAAAGTAGAGAAATTCATCCATACAATGAAGTCACGTCCCTACTATTCTTGCTAAATTTTCACAATTTTCTTGCTTTCATAATCTCCTTTACATCATTTTCGCGTTAGGTAACTTGTTTTAGAAACTTAACGCTATTTTTTTGTAACTTTTCGGAGGTTTTATGTCACCAATTCATGAATTAGAAGCATGTTTGTCTGAATTTTCCAAAGCGCACATTAAATCAGAGGATAATATAGCAGTGAAATTGTTATCCAAGCTGACTAGATACGTGTTGGGACAGCAAGAAGCAGAAGTTCAACCGGAAGAATGGCTGGATGCTCGCAATTTCTGTAAAAAGTATCCAATCATGGTTGAAAGTACTATGCAAAAATTTATTCACTATTCATCTGGGAATGATTTTATTAAAATGGAAAAAAACAAGTATTTATTTCAGCCAAACAGACTTTTTAAGTTCATAATTGCCAATAAAGTAAAGTTTGTTAAGACACATGCTAGATTAGTTAGAAACAATTACTTCGGATTAATTTATCAATGAGCAGAGATATTTCAGATATAGATTATGTGATAATACGCTGCTCCAAGAGAGAGAGAGACGAGTTAGCACAGCAGATACAATACAGGAATGAGAGGTTGCTAGATGCAGAAGAGTTGGTTGACCAAGCCGCAATTTCACCGGTTCCCCAAATCGATCAAGTTGAAGGAGCCGCGGGAAGATGACGAGTTTGAAGGGAGTATCGCAGAGAAGCACAAGCGAGCCAGTGAGGCCGTCGGAAGGATACCAGTTTGGAATGCCGCTACAACCAAGAGAAATGTATGATGGAATCGATCGTCTTATTTGTGCTGGGTATAATGTTGTGGGGTCTATGGCTACTGATGGTTGGACTATTTGTGTTTCTCCTTGTGGGGGGATGTATTGGTGCTTTGTTATCGCGACTGGCCATGTGTATTCATTTCGCAAGAATGTTTATAAGGAGGGATAATGGAATATCCGAAGATCGATAGCTTGTATATGAGAGAAGGTTGCGGTCCGTATGATGAAGAGAAGCATCGATACGTGAGCGACTTGGAGAAGAAGCCAAGGAAGAGTGCAATAATCGAGGGACAATATGCATGCCCAGAGTTCGCGGCTATTAATACATGGAGCGTCACAGAGAAAGTGGACGGCACAAACGTTAGGATTATTTTCCAGAGAAACGCTATCGACAGGGAAAAATTTGTATTGGATTTTCGAGGACGTACTGACAACGCTCAATTTCCAACGTTTCTATTCACGTATCTCCAATCAACTTTTTCCGCACAAAAAATGCACGAGGTATTCAAGGAATCTAATTACGTTATTTTGTTCGGGGAGGGCTACAGTCCCAAGATACAGAGTGGTGGATACTACCGAAAGGATGCATCGTTTATTTTGTTTGATGCATACGTCTCTGGGTGGTGGCTGACGCGAGAGGGAGTAGCTGAAGTAGCCGAGGAACTTGGGATTGACGCGGTGCCTTTGCTTAATATCCCCCAATTGAATAGACTCGTATGGACAACAGAAGAAATAGTACAGTATGTGAAGATGATGCCGGTATCTCAAATAGCTCAGGTACAGAAGAATCAGATGGAGGGTATCGTTGCAAGAAGCGAACCGCAGATGATGTTCCGCAAAGGTGGTCCCATAATGTTCAAACTTAAAACAAAAGATTTCGCTTGAAAATCTGGCGATATGATATGTAGAAAAGAGAATAAATCATGGAGTCTATATGGTGGAAAAGTGGATACAGAAAGCGATAAAGAAGCCTGGAGCATTACACAAGCAGTTGGGGGTACCGGAGGGAAAGAAGATACCAGAGAAGAAGCTCAAAGCAGCCGAGAAGAAGGGGGGCAAGTTAGCGAAACGAGCTCACCTTGCCGAGACACTCAAAGGCCTCCACAAATGAATATGCTGCTTCTAGTTGTAACGACCATATTCTTGAGTGTGATTCCTGGACTAATATTTTTAGTTGGTGAGAGACCTTGCCATGCGGTGTATTGTGCGCTTTACTGCTACATTTTTGTGTACGTGGTGGCTAATAGAAAAAAGTATGAAGAATGAGGATGAAATGGACAAGCAGATTAGAAAGACAGAAAAAGACGTGAAGAAAGTTGGGAAAGAGCTTAAGCATCTGGAGAAAGCGGATAAGAAGCGCGATGGTCTTGTAGAGAAAGGCAAGATTGCGAAACGTAAAGGTTGCTAGTTGGCTAAGTGGGATGCGTTGCGACGAGCACGGGACAATATACGACCACATAGACTGGTTAGTGACTTTCCAAAGGTAGTTAACGTGCTTATAGATGAAATTCGCATGCTGAAGAAAGAAGTAAAGAAGCTAAAGAAGAATTGATACATGCAGGGGTTGGCTGAGATTGTAAAGCCCCTAGACATTTTAGAGGAATACTGACCTATTCTGCTGGATTCCGGTAGTGCGTACGGTAGGTCGGTGGGCAGGTTCTGGGATATGGACCTGCTTTTTTTCGGGAGATTATCCAAGTGGTTAAAGGATGTTGACTGTAAATCAAATGGCTGTAGCCTTCGGAGGTTCGAATCCTTCATCTCCCAATACAGGAGACACATGAAAAAACGCATTGTAGTGACCTCAGACACACTTCAACGTATGACAGACTGCTTTACTAGCCACGAGGAGCTAAACGCGTTCCTAGGGGATTTAACAGGCCTTGCTGACGAAATCACGTTCACAAACCAATTGATCTGTCGCCATTTGCAAGATTCAGACAATCGCATGGCGCTAATATTGACGATGAAACGGGTGGTTCTTTTCGCGATAATGTGCAAGGAGAACATCGAAGTGATACACGACTTGCTCGGGGTTATTGAATACAAAGAGATCACCGAAACTCGACAGCAGGATATTCAAAAGCACTTTCCAGATTCAACTATCTACGAGATATGATATGCCGGAAATCACTATTCCCTATGGATATTCGCCTCGTCACTATCAAGAAAAAATTTTAGACGCACTCGACAGTGGGATTCGTAACGCGTGTTGGGTCGTGCACAGACGGGGGGGGAAAGACACGACGATGTGGAACTACATGATCAAGCGGGCATACATGGAGCCGGGGACATACTACTACTTCTTGCCCAGCTTCGCACAAGCCAAGCGCGTCATCTGGGACGGAATAACGAATGACGGCAAGCGCATGATCGACTATATCCCCAAACAGATCATCGATTCGAACCCAAATAACACAGAGATGAAGATTTGGATCAATGGGTGCAACGGACAGTCGCTGATTCAGCTTATTGGTGCCGACTCGTACGACGCTATCATGGGAACGAATCCACGGGGGGTAGTTTTCAGCGAGTGGAGCCTCATCGATCCAATGGCCTATGACTTCGTGAAACCGATTCTTGCTGCGAACGGAGGGTGGTGTGCATTTATCTACACGCCTAGAGGGAAGAATCATGGATGGGATCTTGCCGAAATCGCCAGGAAGAACCCAGACGAGTGGTTTTTCGAGATTCTCACGGTAAGAGACACTGGGGTACTCACAGAGGAGCAAATAGAGTCGGAGCGTCGAAAAGGGATGCCCGAAGATATGATACAGCAAGAATACTACTGCGACTTCAACAAGGGCCAGGAGGGTAGCTATTATGGCCGCCAGATTGACCAGCTGAATAAGAAAGGTCAAATAGCACGTGTTGACTACGACCCTGCGGTTCCGGTGCGCACGTATTGGGACCTTGGAATCGGCGACAGTACGGCTATCTGGTTTGCTCAGTTTGTTGGTAAAGAAATTCATTTGATCAACTACTATGAGAATTCAGGTGAAGGACTAGCTCACTATTCCAGAATTTTGGATGACTATCGCAGAGAAACCGGATGTGTATATGATCTTCACGTCGCTCCACATGACATTCAAGCTCGGGAGTTAACTTCAGGAAAGACTCGCTTGGAGACGGCGAGACGCTTGGGATTATCATTTCGCGTAGCTCCGAAGCTAGGATTAGAAGCTGGCATAGAAGCGGTCCGCATGATTCTATCACGATGTTGGTTTGATGAGAAGCGCTGCGAGCACGGGTTGAAGTGTCTGTCGAACTATCGCAAGCAGTACAACGAGAAGTTTCGGGTGTACGGGGATAAGCCGTTTCATGACTACACTTCTCACGGTGCGGACGCTTTTCGCATGCTAGCCCTAACCGAAGCAGATTTTCGACCTGATTCTGGAGTTGGCGATGTGCAATACGAATTGATGCGAGATCGATGGGGATGGAAAGTGTGAGATTCTCCAAATTGTTCGCTTGGTAAAACAATTCTCTAATCTCCAAGCAGTATTTTCTTATTTCAATCAATTCTTGACTACTAGTTAAACCAAGTCGATCCATGTTAATTTTCTCTTTTAACTGCCTTTGAATTTCTTCCCTAACACAAGCCGAAAGATCCAAAATATTTTCTTCGTTTGGAACTGCATCACCACAATCGGAACTTATTGTACTAGATCGGTCCATTTCAATTCCAACCTTTTTAAAATGAGTTCAAATTCTTCTTTAAAGTTAGTATCGTTCCACATAATCCCGTAGCTATGTACTCGCATTGGATGAATAAAGCATATGCCGGTATTTGTTTTGTCTATGCAACACTCGTATCCATTGTACTTTTCTCCGTGCTTGAAGTAATCAAGAATACGTTGTTTCTCAGATAATTTTTTATGTTTCGGCTTATCTAGATTTTTCATCGTCTCTTGGTAGTCTAGCGGGTTCTGACAGAAGTGGTGCATCTGCTTTATACGGGCACCAGGTCCTTCGAGTTTCACAGAAGAATGATAGCAGTAACGTGCCGCCTGATCAATAACTTCTTGCGGGTACTTGTTAAACTGACGCTTTTGTCTTAAGGACATGTCTTCTTTATCTTCTAGACACTTATAAAAATTATTATTGCCGCCGGCAGGCTCTTCCTTTGGTTTAGGTGGTGTAGGTTCAGGCTCCGGAGGGGGAGATTTTTCCGGCTCAATAATAATCTTACTTAAGTCATTATTACTAGAGTCCTTTATTATTAGTCCTTGGTTTTCCACATGTGGGGAATCCAGATCTGGAAAACCTCGGTGTGGTAGAACTTTTTTTAATCCTATCGCGTAACTCTTTTGAATTTCAGGGTCAGAATTCAATTCGTCTCTCAATCTTCGTATCTCTTCTTGACTGTCAGAAATAATAGTTTGCCAAGCTTCGAATTTCCCAAGTTTATCTCTTTTTCTCCATCGAATAGCGTAATCATGATCAATACATTCTTTTATAATGTTGTAAATACTAACTTCCTTTTCCTTTAGCACCTTACATAGTTGGTCGACATAAAAGATCCAGTCGTCTTTCTTGCTTAGGCAATACGCAATGAATCCTTTAGCTTTGAGTGATATTTTCGGGTCTTCTAGAGCTTTTTTATTGATTTGGACGTATGGATTTTGACGATCTCGGACTGAGCGGATAACTGACATATTTCTCCTATTGATGTTTTTCTGCTTGCAATAATCAACAGGAGAGCTATAATGGAGGCAGATTTGTTGTCTCCTTTGTTTTTTGTGCTCTCTTTCCTGTTGAAGAGCGAGAAGAGTTTACTATACCTCTTCGAAGAGTTTACTATACCTCTTCCTTTTGCTCTCCTGTTGATCATTAAAAACAGCTTGGGCTCTAGCTTGAACAACTAGGGCCCTTTTTTTTGTTTTTATGTTTTCAGTCCAGACTTTATTCCACACTGGTAAATCTTGTCAAAAGCTAAATTTCTCTTGTTCCATTTCTGTCAGTATGCATAATCGGTATTGTTCATATGTCTTCTTACATAGGTTGGGTTGAACACTAGGCTCATCTCTCTCGGGGTGGGCCTTTTTTTTGCCTACGATTCAAAATCTTTCTTGATAAATAATTCAAAAATTCATTAACTATCGATTAGGGTGATTACTATTGGGCGGGATAGATGGCGACAGATTACGACGTAGTTTCGGATTTTACGCAGGACTATAACCGCGCCTACATGCTTTTGAATACCTTCTATGCCGAAGCGTATCGTGATGTTGGGTTCTACTTGGGCAACCAGTGGAGTCTTGAGCAGTTGCAGTACCTGAACACGCAACGTCGCAACGCGTTTACTTTTAACAAGTCGCGCAAGACGATCAACATGGTTAGCGGGTATTTAGCGGCGAACCAGAATGCCAGCATAGTGATTCCCAAAGAGAACGCGAACCCAGATACAGCCGAGCAGTTGACGGAGTTATTGCGACAAGTGATGGTTCCAAACGGTTATCGCGTCACACAGAAGGCGAAGCATGGGAGCTTGATTTCTGGGGTATCGTGGGTATCTCCGTGGATCGACTATAGACAGGACTACGTGAATGGCCGCATCTCCTTTCACATGGATAACTGGAACGACGTAATTTGGGATCCCAGCTATCGGTTGGATCTAGAAGACTGCACATTCATGGCGAGGCGAAAGTACCTGAGCAAGGACGTGATCAAGTCGCTTGTTCCTGGGTGCGAGCGTGAAGTCGATGCAATGGGCTACGGGAACCGCGACGAGAAGTTCACCTATGAGCCTTACGCGCGCCAATGGGGACTACAAGAGCTTCTAGCCTACAACGAATACTGGAAGCAGCGATACAAGAAGGGGTGGATCTTAGTAGACAAGGCAACGGGAGCACAGAAGCCGTGGAAGGGTGACCGCAAGCGATTGACGATGATGCAGGCGATGTTTCCGAATCTCGCAGTGATTGAAGGGTACTACAAGACGGTTGAATACAACATCATAGTAGAAAACCGTTTACTTTACAGTGGGGAAGATCCTTGGGGCATGGGAGAGTACCCGTTTGTCCCGTACTACTGCGTATTTGAACCATCCTACGATCTGTACCAGTGGAAATATCAATCTTTACAGAGACTACTACGTGATTCTCAAGAAGAATATAACATGCGTAAGTCGAAGCTCTTGGACATCGTAGACTCGCAGATTGGTATCGGTTGGAAGGCTAAATCAAACGCGGTATCGAACCCTAAGTCCTTGTTCCAAACGGGACAGGGCAAGGTGATCTTTATGAATCCGGGGTTTGAAACGTCCGATGTAGAGAAGATTGATCCGCCGAACATTCCCGAGAGTTTGTTTGCATTGCAGGAGTCATTTGATGCGGACATTAAGGACTTTGTAGATCTTGGCGCGCTTGGTACCGATGACACCGACAGAATGAGTGCGGTATTGTTCAAGATGAAGCAGTCGATGGCGATCATGCAGCTGGGACCGATCATGGACAACTTCCGCGAGGCCGACTACTTGGTAGCGAAGAAGACGCTGAAGCTGATACAGAAGTACACGCCGGAGAAGGTAGAGCGACTACTAAAGAGCGAACCGACACCAGAGTTCTACAACGGCACATTCTTGGACTATGACGTGGATATTGTGGAAGCTGTGATGACGGATACGCAGAAACAGCAAGCGTTCCTTCAGGCGTGGACGATGAAGATGGGTGGCACCAACGTACCGGATGAGATGTTATGGGAGTTGTCGCCATTCCCGATACAGAAGAAATTCATGCAGCAGATCGAGGCGCAGACGAAGCAGGCCGAGGAAGCAGCGAAACAAGAACAAGAAGACAAGAAGCAGGTGAACGAGCTCTTGCAGGCGAAGGCGTTTACAGACGTGGCGCTTGGAGAAGAGCGGCTTAGTAGGATCAAGTACGATGCGGCGCTTAGTGAAGAACGATTGGCTGCCGCTCAAGAGGAGAGATCAAGAGGCGTGCTAGACATCATACGTGCGGGTAAAGAGTTTCAAGAGATGGAACTCAAGCAGCAGGGAATGACGGTAGATCACGCAGAGAAGATCTTAGGGATGATACGTGGCATCGAGGAAGAACAGAGACTGGCCTCAGCAGAGACTGTAGTGCCTCAACCAGCAGTAAAAGGTAAATGATGGTATGTAGGTTTCTAAACAAACTAATGAGGTGGTTTATGTGTAACGGAGATACTAATTGCTGTGGCTGCATAGGTCCGCAAGGTCCTCAAGGTCCTCATTGCAAGTATAAATATTGAGTGTTTGAAATCTCTACCTTAATCCAGGCGCTATAGATGCAAGATGGATATACGCAAGTAGGGGCCGGCGACAGCGACATGAGGGTTGCCGGTAAGGACTTGCAGCACAACAGACAGACGCGGACAGCAGATGAAGCGCACGTTCCCGTCAGAAGAGTAACACCGCAATATGAAGGGGGCGGACCAATGAAAGAGCATATGGATCATCACGGGCATCACGGGTTACAGCATCACCTAGAGATGGAGAAGAAGCAGCACGATCACGCGAAAGAGCACGTGCATCACCATTTGGAGCGGCACCATAAGAGACACCACGATACCCAGCACGGGCACGATGGACACAAGCACCATTACGGAATGTAGGAGGCAATATGAAAGATCAGAGATGGCCAGGGGACTACGAGACGGTTCCTCAAGAGATGCGCTACTCCAAGATGGAAGAGCAGATGGGAATGAACGACGCAAATAGAAGTCACGGAAACGACTATATTGCTTCTCCGCAGCGTGGCTTAGATCGCTACGAGACAGACGAGCTTGAGCCAAGTTGGAGCATGCAGTTGGACACGGTAGGGATGCAGCCACATGCACGCGAGTATTTAGAGAGACAAGAGAACGGCATGAGAAGTGACCGCCAGTACCGAATGATTGGAGGCCAGATCATAGATCATCCGCCAGGTATTCAGTTTTCGGGGCGACCATGACAGCGAGCATGTTTCAAGGTGAGGGCGGCTACATGAGCACAGTTGGGGAAGAGATGAAGACGCACTTGCCAAGATCAGTAGCCGAGACAGCGAACGCTCAGGGACGATTCGGTGCATTGAAGCAGGGATCAGTCGGCAGAACTACGAGCGACTTGCAGTTCATGATGGAGAACGAAAGAAAGCAGCACGAAGACAGTTACCGATACGCACATGGACACAACGATGGGAGCGCACCGCTTGGGGAGGCTTCATTTTGACACCGGAACTAATCACATATTTTCAAATGGTTCTACTTGGAGAAGAGTTTCGTGTTTATGAGGATGGGCAATGGAAGTGGAAATGGAGATGGCGAAGAAGAAATGAGGCGAGAGAATGAACCAGAAAGGCAATGCACCGCTGAACACGTTGAAGCCGCAACCCGGACAGTACGACAGTTACCATCCCAAGTTTCATCCATTGCCTGGGGTTTGGGCCAAAGAGCAGTTGAGTGGTACGGGACAACAATTTCACTCTCAGGAGAACAAAAAACCTATACGTGGTGAGACTGAGATACAGAGAGCGCTAGCAGCCGAGAGAGCGCAGCACGAGTATTGGGAAGAGTGGCAAGGGATCAGGCCGGGTAAGGCAGTATACGAAGATCCGCGAGCATTCCAAAATACGCTGCTTCCAGTAGCAAAGTACGGTACCGATGGAAGAGGCGATTGATGAAACAGAGAGTGCTAGTATCCGTGTTAAAAGAGATACGACATAACATAGAAGACTGGGGCGAAGAATACTACCAAGAGCAACTGGAAAAAGGTGAGATGACTTTTGTTAAGTATCTTCCAGAAACGAGCAATTGGCACGCTCTAGAGAAACACACAGTTAAAATTTGTTTGGGTAAAGATGAAGAAGAAGAGCGCACTAGAAAAGGCACGCAGTCAGTTGAAGAAAGCTGAACATGTGCACACCCCTCGCAGTATAAAGAGGAAATTAAAAAAGAAAAAGGAGAAGAAGACATGAAAGAGAATCCCTCAGGACATCAAGGTGGGTTCGAAAGCATGGAGCACTACAACACGCGTGAGCCGATGGTGAGTCATCAATCTGAGACTACCCCTAAGTCTGTCGCGGAAGATTGGAAGAGCGGTGTTTTCGAGATGAAGGTAGAAGCAATGGACGAAGCGTATGGGCTTGCTGGCAAACGCGGCTGTGAGAAGTCGATGTCGATGGCGCACTCTCAGTTTCGTGAATATCCATGGGCATAGGTGAATGATGGAAACAACACTTGTAGGACAGAAGCGCAACTCCAACATGCAAGAGATGGGCGAGACGCGGGAACCAATGGCATATGACTGCTGGATGGATGCCCACAGATTCGCACAGAATTACGCTAGGAGCTTCGATCGTGACTTCTGGGTGCTATATGCCGCCAAACCTCATATAAAGCACCAGAACGCAATTGTAGCAGGCTGGCACGCATGTATCAAGAGGCCGCCTAAAGCGATGGTGGGTGTACTGGTATTCAAGTGGAAATGTAAAGACAAAAGACTGGTAGTGGAACCGGACTTGTGCTTGCCATACGACGTGCCGATAAGTGAGGCGGAGATGTCACAGAACAAGCAGGATCACATACCAACAATAGAAGAAGCGGCCAAGAAATCACAGTCGATACTATTGGCTTAGAGATAGTTTCCTAAAAAATTTTTGCTTTTGAATGTAAGAATTTTTTTGAAACGGGCGTAACCGATCTGTCGCCGAGATCAAAGGAAACGGAATGCAAGAACTAGACATGTCGCGCCCAGGGACGGAGTTGTTCCCGGAGACTGCGCCACAACAATACAACTCATACCAAGACGTTAACGTGGATCAGGTCGTCGGCGATCCATTAGATACGGGCGTAAAAATTACCTTAGACGACGCCGGTCAGGGGCAATTGTCCGATAAGGAGATGAACTTTCGGGCATTACGTGAAGAGGCCGCCAAGATGAAAGAGGAGCGGGAGTACTGGAAGGGGCAAGCAGAAGCCTATGCCAGGATGCCGACTCGTCCAGAGCCACCGCAAGCGAGCCAGCAAGACGCGCTAACTGCACTTGACTGGGACGACGGGCGAGATGTGCGTAAGGCCTTTGATACGCTGCGACAGGAAAACCAGAGTCTCCGAAGCGAGATTAAGGATGCACTCACAGCGATCAGTACCAAAACGCAGCGTCAGGACTGGGACAGCATGGTGACTCAACACGTACCGCAACTAACTAGTAAAAACCCGATATTTGCCGAGATGATTCAGAAGGCGAGCAATCCTTATGAGGCGGCGTATTTACTGGCAGAGCTGAACGCTAGAGCACAACCTGCTGCACAACAACCTCCTCCACAAAACGGGAATGCGCAGAGAGCTCTTCAAAATGCCCAGAAACCACAGACGCTGGCGAGCATTGGTGGCGGTGGGACGTTGAGCAGTGCCGATTACTACGCGAACATGTCTGACGAGGATTTCATGAAAATAGCCGCGAGGAATCTGGCGAATATCTAACCGCACAAGGTTGATATGCCAATTACCACATTACAACAGGTCCCTCCAGAAGTACGGACCTATTTTGACAGGCTCCTGCTTACATTAGCGCGGCCTTACTACATCTACGACATGTTTGCTCAAAAAAGAACTATACCGTTGAACTCTGGCGATCAGATGATTTTCAGACGGTATGCGACTTTGTCAGCAGCAACTGTGCCTATCCAAGACGGGACAACTCCTCCAGGAGACAGTTTAGCCGTTACCGACTTTAGCACGCAAATTAAATGGTACGGAAACTTCGTCGTTATTACAGACCAAGTTCAATTCACAGTTCAAGATAGAGTACTAAACGAAGCAACTAGAGTACTATCATTACAATTAGGGTTAACTATCGACACACTAATTCGTAATATGATGGTTGCAACTGCTAGTTCTATTTCTTGCTCAAACGGAATTAACGGGTCGACCCCCACAGAGGTCACTACACCAGATATCAAGACTGCTGTACGTGCTCTCAGACTGGGTAACGCTCGCCTGATGACCAAACCTATTCCTGGTGAGAATCGCTTCGCTACAAGTCCTGTACGGAGCTCCTATTGGGGATTCATGGCAGTTGAGATTCAGAATGACCTCGAAGCTTGCGCAGATTTCCTTAGTGTAGCCAACTATCCTAATCCATTAGATGCGTTGGAAGCAGAGTGGGGTTCAACCAACAACGTGCGATGGCTCCTAAGTACAAACGGATTCAACAACGGGGCAGCGACTCCAGTGTGGAACAGCATCATCCTCGGGCAAGAGGCTTATGGTGTTGTAAAGCTAGGGTCTAAAGAAGCCGAATTTCTCGTGAAGCCATTAGGGTCTAGCGGTACCGAAGATCCATTAAATCAACGAGGCTCTGTAGGGTACAAGTATCCGTTTGCTACTCGCCTATTGAATGACAACTGGATCACACGCTTGTTGTCAACTGAAAATACATTTTAATCAATAGGAGGAATTAGAAATGCAATACAGAAACGGATTTATTACAAGTACCGGGGCTGCTGTTACTTTGCCGCTCGGCTTCGTACCAGACAAATTCCAGATCTACAACCTAACGATCTTGGAAGTGAACCCACCGAACAGTGCGACAGTAGGTGAGTCTCTGTGGCTAAAGAGTATGCCGAATGCAAGCTCGCTTCAGACGACATATACCGCTGGTGCACCGGTTGTATCTTACATCACTTCTAATGGTATCACGCCTGTGGTCCTTGGTGGTGACTGGCAGAACACTATCTATACGATCACTGGAATTACTAACGCGAATCCAGGGGCTGTGACTGTCACTTCCGTAACACCAACGAATTCAATGACATTGGTGAACGGGATGACTGTAACGATCTCCGGTGTTGTTGGAATGATTGGACTGAATACTAACCGCTTCATTGTGGCAGGTATTTCCGGTACTACTTTCAAGCTATACGACACATTTGGAAATCCAGTTGATACAACATCTCTAGGTACTTACGTATCTGGCGGAGAGTTGGATGTGATCTCGTATCCTCCGACAGCTCCTGTGATAAACGCAACAACTGGTCAGGTAATTACTCCGGGATCACCTGCTGGGTTGCAATTGGACATCGGCTACGAAGGGGTGACGCTTGGAACTGCGGTAGTGGGAGCATCTACTAACACGCTTTTCTGGGAAGCTTTCTTTGCTACGCCGACTGGCTGGTAAGAGAACAAACGCGAGGAGGGGAGCGATCCCTTCCTCTAGGAGCACGAATGACAGCAGTAGTGGGCTTCCCTTTAGGGACACTGTACTTGATCACGAACATCACGCAGAGCAGACCGGGTGTAGTGACGCTAACTTCAGTGACGCAGGCGAACTCGTTTTCGGTAACTGTGGGTCAAACGGTGACTCTTTCGAATGTGAAGGGAATGTGGCAGGTGAACGGGGAGCGGTACATTGTGGCGAACCTAGATACCAACGCGATGACGTTTGAGCTTTACACGCTGCAATACAGACCCGTGGATACGACGAATTTTGCGCCTTACGTATCGGGCGGCGAGATGAACATTATATCGTACAACCCTCCGGCTGGGCAACCTCCCGGGCTGATGTACAACAACCAATAGAACCAAGCGCGCTAAAAAATTTTGCCTTGAGTGTAAAGAAATTTTTTGCAAGGCCGCTTTACATGGAGATTGAAATGGCAGTAATAACACGCAAAAAACCAAAGAAAGTACCGGTAGAGAAGCTACAAGAAGAGCATCTGAGTGGACCTGCTGATGAATCGTTAGAACAGGTGTCACGGGAGCTACAAGAAGAACAAGTGGTGGTCGTCAAAGAGATGCCACGGCTTGAGAAGGTGATCTTCCGCAACCAGAGGGACCCAGGACACGTACTAGAATTTCACTATGCGAGCAAGACGCACCCATTCAAGCAGTACAAGCTGATCGACGGCAAGGAATATTCGCTTCCCTGGGAGGTAATTCGAAACTTGGAGAGTTGCCGCGAGAACATAGAGAAGTACCGCCGCAACGCTGAAGGGATACCGCAAGTATACATCGCAGGTTACAAGACACACTTCGTATGTGAGAGGGCCTAATGTCATTTCCTGCACAAGTTTGGAACTTACAGAACATCATCACGGAGCTTAGGGGGATAACCGGTCGTCCCGATGCGAGCATGATGACCGATACTTATGCAGCGGAAAAGATCAATTACTACTACCAGTATGTGTTGCCGAAGGAGCTGAAGATCTTCTGGGAATACACGTACTATCAATTTTTCACGCAGGCGAATGTTGACCAGTACCCGGCACCGAATACGTTTCAAACACTGAACCCGCAAGTATGGGCAGATGGATGGCCGATCACTTGGTATATTTCGCCTGACCTTTTTTATCAAGACTACCCGCAGCAGATGAACAAACAGGTAGTTGGAACGGGTAATGGAACTACCGGGCCTTTCACGTTTCAAATTTCTGCATATCCAATATTAGAAGGAAGTTTATATGTCACCGATGGAGTACAAGTTGCCACCGACAATGGATCCGGAGGTTTTAATTCTCCTGATAGCGGCACTATTAATTACACTAGTGGGTCTGTTTCATTAACGTTTGGTTCTGCCACAGTCAATAACGCGAATCTTACTGCTACATCCCAGACATACATGCCCAATCGACCGTGTGGGATTCTGTTCTTCAAGAGCCAGCCATTACCTGATGCGACGCAGGCAGCTATCAATGCAGACAACATGTTCGTGCTTCGACCTGTGCCCGATCAAGTGTATCTCATCAAGATGCAGGGTATCCAGGTACCTTCGCCGCTTGTTAACTATACAGACGTGCCATTCCGTGCAGACTTGGGCCCATTGATTGCGCTGGGGGCGTCGCTTCATATCTTCAAGCTATTCAACCAGATGGACCAATACGATCAGTACCTGCCGGAGTACAACCGATTCAAGGACGTAAGCATGCAGGACACCTACGAAGAGCTCTTGTACCAGAGAGCCGTACCAGCATTTTAAGGAGACGAAATGGTTTACACAAATAACGTACCGCAGGGCAACCAAACGATAGCGAATTCGCAGCCCCAGATACAGGCTAACTTTGGATTTCTTGATACGGGAATAGGAACCGAGCACAACTTCAATGCAGCGGGCAGCGGAACAGACATGTACCACCTGCAAGCGTCGATGCCGAATAGAACATTAGATCCAGTAGCTTTACCGGCAGACACAAATGGGATGTACTATGTGAGAGCTGGTGGGGCGCGATTCTACGATGGAACGACGATTTGCAAGTTGACAGAAGGAAACGCGGCTACTAACGGGTACCAGTGGATTGGCAAGGTGTTAGTGCAGTGGGGATTCAAAGCGGTTACGACTCAATCAACCGGATCAACAACATTCATTACTGCGAATATAAATTTCCCTACTGCATGTTTTAACGTCATCGCATCTCCTGTTTATGATAGTGGTTCTTCTACACCTACTAACAGTACGACGATTGTTTATATAGATGAAGGAACGACAACTAATACCGGATTTGGATGGAGGTTTGTAACTAATTCTTCTAGTGTTACGGGGTTCTTCTGGGTAGCTATAGGTAACTAATGAAAGATTACCAAAAGTTCGCTATCAGCAACTTTCGCACTGGTTTTGACGAAGCGGTAGAGCCGTGGTTGCTTCCTCGTGACGCGTATCAATCGATGGTGAATGCGCACTTGTATCGTGGTGTGCTTGAGCGGATCGACGGGTACCAGCTCTATGCGACGATGGGCAACAGACACATCATGAGCTTAGGTGCACCAAATGGAGGCACAAAGACATTCACTATCACGATAAGTCCGCTGCCGACGACGACGAATTTCTTTGCATATGGAACGATTGTTGTGGCTACTAGCGCAGAAACGTTCCAGTATCAATCAGATGGCGTGTCACCGATCATCAACCTGGTGGGCTCGGCTGGTGGTACAGGCACAGTAAATATCGCGACGGGGGCCGTTTCTATCACGTTTAACACTGCTCCTCCTGCCAATACTTATAGCGACATCTTCTTCGTTTGGGACGCAGCGCCTGCCGATACTTCAGCGATAATGGGTATCAAGCAGTACTACTCATCTACAGGCGGGCAAGACGTGCTTGTTTTCGATCAGAAGCGTATGGGCATCATTACGGCTATCTCCGGTACATTGATGCCAGCACAGGTGGGTACGCTTCAAGGCATCAGCGAAGTACCGCACGATTACTACGCTTCGGCGATATTTACTGGTGACGCAGCGACTGTTACATTTTCAGGTACATTAGCAGGTCATCCGATGGTTCCTGGGACGGTGCGTTTCTTGCAGTACACATCGGCAGGTGTTCTAGTGAGCACGATTACCGATAACGGTGTGGGTGGATTGACAGGTCCAGGTGTAACTAGCGGAAGCATCAACTATCTCACAGGTGCATATACAATCACGTTTACGGTAGCGCCGGCCAGTGGGAATGTGTTTAACGCGACAACCGGTATGTATGGCGACTTGTTTACAGGTTCAATCTCGAACTTCTTCACGCTGGCGAACTATCAGTACATGGCGTTTTTCACTAATAGCGTCGATCCAATCTTCTACTATGACGGGGTGTCGATTCACTATCTCAATCCGATAATAGATGTGGGTTTGATTACTGCTACTGCGGGTGTTCCTAATAACATTGCTGCACTGGGAGGAATCACAAAGACGTTGCACTTGACAATCAATCGTGATAGGTTGTTGCTTCTATCTCCTACGGTAGGGGGGGAACTTCAGCAGAGTACAGTCTATTGGTCTAAGCTTTTGTTCCCGTTAGATTTCACAAATGACGAACAAGAACCTGCGGATACCAGCGAACCGATACGCGCTTTTAGCTTCATCAATACAGACTTAGTGGTCCGTTTCGCCAATTCCGAGAGGATATTGCGCTACACAGGAGATGAAAATGGTCCGTTCCGCTTTGACAAAACCAATAGTGTTTGGGCTTGTGATGCACCATATTCGCCTATTAACTACGACTCTTGGTTCTCATCAGTGGGTCGTCCTGCAATTGTTGGATCTGATGGGGTGAATGTGAAGCGGGTTGACGAGATCATCCCAGACTTCACTGACCCGACGCGCCTAGCCTTACAGCTTCCAGTACCGTTCATGAGCCAAACGAGCATCAAGCAATGTTATGGGGAGCGCTTCGACGACATCAAGGAGGGGTGGCTCTGTTACAATAGCACGCCCAATGCGGATGAATCGACTGTAACGGCGTCTGATAATGTGCTTGCGTTTAACTATCTCGATCAAACGTATGCGGTATACCAGTTCCCGTTTAGCTGTCTTGGTTACGGTCGTATCATTCGAGTTCCAACTTGGGGAACTATTTTCAAGACGTGGGAGGACATGAACATCACATGGGATTCTTACGCGATAGAGGGCAACGCGCTGATCGATCTTGCAGGGGACCAGTTCGACAAGGTGTA
>Ga0209421_1000001_pt1 | contig 77674 bp, 123 predicted proteins | sample BlaSpr_A8_OM2_O2_FD_187977 | JGI IMG/M metagenome (GOLD analysis project Ga0209421, IMG submission 187977) | Forest soil microbial communities from Thunder Bay, Ontario, Canada - Black Spruce, Ontario site 2_A8_OM2_O2 (SPAdes) (version 2) | ecosystem: Environmental > Terrestrial > Soil > Boreal... | reverse complement strand
CTTTTTCCCCCCTTTCCCCCCTCCATCCCCCTATTCCCTCACCTCATCGATTATCGCGTAAAGATTGTTGACTTTCAAAACAGGCTGTTTCTAAGACATATTGAGCATCGTAATACATGTATATGATCCCTTTACGAGCTAGCCTCTCAATTTGTGCATTTGCCAATTTGACCTTACTGGTCTTACCACTTGACCCCGTTTCCTCCTCCGCCCTATCCTCTCCTTCTCATGGTCAAACGCAAGAAACGCAAGAAATTCAAGCTCTCCAAGTCACAATCCCGCGCATTTGTCAAGGTCAAAAAACAAATTCAAGAATTGAAGGCCAATAAACTCAAGAAACTGAAGGAACTCAAGAAACTCAAGCAACTCAAGAAACTTGAGAGACCCAAGAAACTCAAGACTCCCAAGCCCCCCAAGCCCTTCCCCAAACGTCTCCGCATCATCATCCACTCACCCCTGCACGAAAACCCCCCGCCCATCCGTCAAGCCATTTTCGACATCAATATCCTTCTCAGCGTCGTCTCCATTACCGACAAGCCGCAAATCCGCCGCATCCTTCGCGAGGACTACCGCACCGACCCCCAACGTCTCGCCTACGCCCTCGCCGTCCTAGCCCATTGGGCCGACGTCGAAGCTGTACGACAAGAACAAAAAGCCGCACGACAGAAAGCTGTGCCCGACGAAATCCCCGAAACCCCCGCCGAGCGCGCTGCCCGTCAAGTCGAGTTCAACAAACTTCGCGCCTCACGTGGCAACCCCCCGGCCGACGTCGGCCCCCTTCGCCCCATCCCCCCAAACGAGTCTGCTCGTGACCGCTGGTACCGCGAGCTACGCGCAGCAGGCGGTTACCGGATTGTCAGGTGGGGCCGTCCGCCGGCAGGGTGGGTGCCTCCTCCTCCGGAATCTCCGGAATCTCCGGAATCTCCGGAATCTCCGGAGCCTTCGGTACCTCCACCGCCGGAGCCTTCGGAGCCTCCTCCGCCGGAGGTGAAGGAGGGCTAGGGACGTTGCCTGGGGTCCGGTGGACGGGAGACTGGGGAGTGCTGTGCAGGGATGGGCCTTCGCCGGTGACCCTAGGTCCGGGTGACGGGGGACTGGGGACTGGGGACGGGAGAGGAGGGAGTGGGGATGGGGGTGGGACGCCCGCCGGGGGAAGAGAGGACTAGAGATTGAATTGCAGGGGCAGCCGCACGCCACCGAGCGGTCCCGCCGAGACGCCATCCGGCAAGCGCATCTTCACGCTCCCACTCATGGGACGCCAGCCAGACGCATTGGTGCGGTTCCTGAGTGAGGCGTGGAAACATAGGTGGGCATGGAGTAGGATAGCACGTGTGGATGGGTGGAGTAAGGATTGAATTAGGGTGGGAGGTTTCCCTACATTAGTGCGTGAATTATTTGGGGGGTCGACTGCTCAACCGTTTTCCTTTAGGTCGAGTGGGCGCTTCTGCTTCGTTTTCTTCAATCTTCTCAATAGCTCTTTCGAGTGCTATCTCTTCCGACGTCCGGTTCGTCCTGGCTCCGCAGGCGCCACATCGTGCTTGTGTAGCTACTGTCTTCCAAGCAATGGCACACTGGAGAAGGTATCTGAGTCTGTCGATTTCTTCTTTGGCCATTGAAGATCTTTCTTATTTACCTGACGAATGATTCTTCTTCGGTTTTCGTATCCACAGGTTCGAGATGGTGACCGATACGATCGCACGCGAGACACGTGTCACCAGGTGGACAGCGCCCTATGCGCATCTTCTTGCCTCCCCATTCGACAATTGTGCCGTTCGGTAAGGTTGTCTTTGGCGGTTCGGAGAAGATTATGAATTCCTCGAACACGATTGGACCCTTTTCTCCTCCCACCTCATGATCCTTCACGTCTTCTCTCTTCTTCTCGATAGCGTTCGGGTATCTGATGAGAAGTGCCTCCTTGCTTTTGAATACTGCAATCAAACATTCTGCTGGCCAGCCGTCCGGGTCTGATGACATCTGAAAAGCGCAGTACACCTTCATCATGAACGGGCTCCTACTTTTTTTGGCGTCATCTCACAGCTTCGTCGGCTCGGACGCGAGCAGAGTGCGCATCTTTTCGATGATCCACGGACTTATATGAAGCCAGAAATCTCGTACGCTCATGTAGTCGACATCAACATATCGAACGTTTGAGTCAATTCTGGCACTTGAGTCAATAGCGAACCCTTCGCGTTCCATAACTCCGATTGGATCTGCAAAAAATTCTTTCCGTCTTTCTGATTCTCGTTCGTCGTCACTCATCATGTTCGTTTCCCCACTTTATCCAGCCTCCGCAGATGAGTCTAATCTTATGCGGTTGAATATGACCTTCCGGTAGAATGCACGGACGGTTACAGTTTCTGGCGCCGCAGATACGTCCCCATTCATGTGTGACGCCGTACCTTTGCTGAGAATGTCTTCCCTCGTGTTCGTCTGACAATTGACAGCAAAGGAATATGTCGTTTTGAATTCCTCCCCCATAGACTTCGTGCTTTGTTACACAACACAACTTCACACCGTCCTTCATAAACTCGACAGGTGGAGCTGGATTGGTAATAGGAGAACAACGGTTACAGAGCTTATTATCTCTTATTCTACACTCTGCTTTGCAATTACTGCATAGAGTGTACGGTCTCTTAACCAAACACGCTTTGCATAGTCCCGTTTTGTTCTTTGCGATTGGTGTATCACAATGGAGACAGGCCCACTCGAGCTTTACTCGGTGGACCTGAGGAGGTGGCGCAATTGGCTCGTTTTTAAAACTGTCGCTCATGGTCAGTTCATGAATTGGTCCGCGCTACCCCTACTCGCCACATCAAGACATCCACTGTTCCCTGCCCGATTGTTGTGACCAGCCATTCCGCGTCATTGCGCCGAATAGTTGTAGCTCACGGGATGAATTTGGACTCGGGCCTAAGCGATCCTACCTGATATGGCGAGTAAGGACAGCGCGAACCCCGAAGGGTGACAGACTTTGCGACGCCACGGTCTGTCAGCGTGAAGCGCTCAGGCACACCACATGCCTGAGACGCTCTAAGGTATGCCTAGCTTTACGTCGACTGCCGACTCTTGCCGAGGTCCTCCGTCGGCTAAGGTTGACGACTACGATCCGGTAAGCGCCGTGGACACGGCGCCAATAGACAGACCGTAGCCCTCGGCAAGTCCTTGTCAGGCTGTAGCCTCTCCTCCCTCCTCTTCCTCTTCTTCCTCGACCCGGTTGAGCGCTTCGATGTACGCATCTTCGGCTGCCTTGGCAACGCTCTTTGCCTGGCGCGAAGTCAGCTCCTTCTTGCCGTTCTTGACCATGAGGTCAATGAACTCGTGCCACGCCCCGGCGAACTTCGGGGAGACCTTCAGGACTGCCGCACGTTCGAGACTGCCCAAAAGCTCGCCGATCTTGGTCGCTTTGTTTTTCGCGCTCTTGACCCAACCGTTATTGTCCTTGTCGTCACCAGCGGGAATCTTGGTCTGAAGGATGCGCGTATACTCCTTGATTTGATTCTCCTTGCCTTCGACCTTGGAGAGATCGTCGAGTTCACGGACCGTGGCCCGAAGGTTCGAGGGCAAGCCGTGAAATTCGCCGCCGTTTCTCCAATGGTTCAGGATTTCGTGGTCGCACTTGGCCACGCGCCCGAGCATGGAGATGTGCCCTTGGGATTTCCCGAGATGTTCCGCGATTTGCGTATCGGTGAGATCGTGCTTTTCCTTCAAGGTCTTGCACGCCATCATGAGATCGGGCGCCGTGAGCGAATCACGGTTGGTGTTCTCGGTCAGATTAAGCATCCGCGCTTCAGCTTCCGAGATGGGAGACCTCACGACCGCGCGAATGGTGCCGTCCGCCGTATTGGGGACGAGAGCCTTCTTCTCGCCTTTTCGTTCTCCAATGACTTTGGCAAAGTCTTCGGAGAGTTCTCCCGGGTCCTTCTCGGTCTTGACCTTGGGGTTATTCAAGCGTCGAATCGCTTCGTAGCGCCGGAACCCCGCAATGAGCGCGTACGGCTGCTTGACGCCCTTCTTGTAGAAACCGTCGACGTTTGTGAGACGGAGAACGACAGCCTCGTTCTGTCCGTCGAGGAAGATGCCGCGCGTGAGTCCCGTAATCCCTTCCGCGTCACTGTCCGCTTCGGAGTGGTCTGAAATGACATTCGCGAGCGAACGCGAATTCCACCCGAAGTCCACGAAGATGTCGGAAAGTGGAATATGCTTGATCTCGTCTTCCTTGATGATCTGCTCGGCCATTGGCTTGCCTGCCTTTTTTTCTACTTTGACTAACAGCTGAGTTTTCATGAGTGATACTGCCGTAGCGATGAGGGCTGCTACCGTGAGGGGTTGAACTCTAGTCGAGACCGTTTTGCAATTCAACAATTATACTTTGGTAAAGTGCGAATTTTTACTAACAAGTTATCCACAGGATGTGGAGAGACGATGTGTGGAGATTGACTACCTATTTGCACGTGACGACTGCCCCTCCAGTACTGCCTATCTGACAATTCACGAATTGTTGTCCGGTTATCGCGCAAGGCTGTGATGCTTCTATACAATCGCATGTGTAATGTCCTGCACACTGACATTGCACTGGCGTAGTTACGATTACAGAAAAGTTGGCTGGAAACATACAAAATTGAGCTGGATATGTGAATGCGTTTCCTCCCGAAGGACTAGCACCTCCGCCGCATCCGCAAAGCGTTTGTGGTGATGGTAGGCACTCGAATCCTAAATCTGACGCGTCGTAGGAGCCGTCGTCAGTCACCTTTGCGTCTACGTCTGCGACGGTCCCCATGTGCCCAGCGTCTACGTCTGCGACGGTCCCTACCTGCTCAGCGTCCACGTCTGTGACGGTCCCCACGTGCCCAGCGTCCACGTCTGTAACAGTCCCCATGTGCCCAGCGTCTACGTCTGTGATGGTCCCCACGTGCCCAGCGTCCACGTCTGCTACGGTCCCCACCTGACCAGCGTCCACGTCTGCTACGGTCCCCATCTGACCAGCGTCTTCCACCACTTGACCAACGTCATCTCCTACGACGGTCACGATCGCTCCATTGGTTGCCGTGGTAAATGGAGTCCCACCACAACCGACAAGAAGCATACATGTAAGAGTCCATCTCGTCATGGGAGTCACCTCTACTAGAGAAGAACGGTCAGTTCATGAATTACTTTAGACGTACCATGCCTTGCCGACGCACCCGTTCTCGTTGATGTACTCGATCGTCCCCTTAAGTCCAGTCCAGCGTTCCAAATTCTCCGCTGTAAGCATTTGTGGGTGTCCAGGATGCGGAGGGATATCGATCCACTCGAACATGTGAAGCTCTTTCGAGATCTCAAGAGCGTTCTTGATGATTAGTTCCGGATCATCAACATGCTGTAGGACGTTATATATGAAGGCTACATCGAAAGCCAGGCTGCCAAAGAATACTTCTCTGGCTCGACGATCTAGCTTTTCACCTGGTCCACGTGCGTACAGTATGCCGCAGTTGGCGTATCGATGTGGTACCCAACTCGGATATTCGCATGGATCTATCACGAAACGTCGTCCCGTATTGATGAATTTGAGCAGAATGCTACACGGTCCTCCCCCGATATCGATGTAGCTCTTTCCCATGCCGTTGAACGACACTGGCGACCGCCACGTGGATGTCGGACGAAAGCCCATCTTTCGCATGTAGACGAACTGCTTTGTCTCTTCGCCGTAAGTGTCCGAGCAGTCCCCCCAAAACGACAGCTCTTCCTTCTGCGCCTCTTCCCATTCACTCATAGACCTACCTCTTCCTGTCGAGCTTCCTGTCGGATTTCTCCTTTGGGCAAACCCGTTTCGTCCTTGCAGTTTACTACGCGCACACCCATAGCGCCACTCTCCAGCGTGCACCGTGTGTAGTAGAGCTGTCCCGAAACCTCGTGTACGCTGGTTACAATAGAACCTACCGTGTGGTAGGTGGAGGTGCTTATCGTTTCGGTTGCGTTTACTGGTGCCCCTTCAGGCAAGCCCCGTTCGTCTTTGCAGTCTACTGTGCGCGTTCCTAGGATGCTTCCTTCGAGCGTGCACCGTGTGTAGAAAAGCCGTCCCGAAACCTCGTGCACACTCGTTACGATGGGACCTACGACGCTGTAGCATCCGCCTGATAGAAGTACGGCGAGAGCTACTGTGAGCTTAAGAAGTCCAACGAGGTCTGGCTCCGGTAGTCTCACCGTTCCCGCTCTTCCCACGAGAGCAGAGCGCGGATGTCTTGGAGCAGCACCGCGTCAGTCCAACCTATCGATTCGCCCGTGGCCAGTGCCAATCGTCGGTCAATGCGCGACAAGAGATCGTTCGGCTTTGGTCTGGACTTCAACTCGTCGGACGAAAGCATGGTCCGGATGTCCCAGAACAGCTCCAAGTCTGCCCGAGTTATCGATTCATCCATAGCCCGGTCGATACGCGACAAGATGTCCTTCAACTTTGGCTTGAGCTTTGGTGCGATGAATACGAGTTTGAACGCCATCTTTTATCTCTCACTCCGGCGACTTCACCGCCCGCTCCCGATCTGCGGTCGCCACGCAAACCAGCCATCAATCATCACGACCGATGTAGACCATGTCTGCCGACTCTCTTTACCGTCAGCATCCGCTATTATCTTATTCCCGAACCGGCTTCCAATTTCGTCTGGGAGTGATCTGATGGAAGCGATCGGCTTCCCAAACGTTCCGCCGGACACCAACCATCTAGCGTGGTCGTCTAGCGCCTGCTGTCCAGGTGACTTCACCGCCCGCTCCCAAGCCGCAGCACCGCGTACCGCTTGCCGCTCGGATCGATCGCGTGCTTGACGCGATCGACGAGCGCGGCGAACTCGAGCAGCGTTATCCCGGCGACGTCGATCTCCACGTTGATTCGAAGTTTCATCGCGTCACCCTTGGTCCGTGCCACGGCTGGTATTTCTCCAATTGCTCGCACATCACGACCTCGCACCGCAGTTCGGTGTCCGTATCGGTTCTCTCGACGTGGAAACATTGATGGTCATGTTGGGAGCGCGCTTGGGCTCAGGTTTTGCGAGTTGTGGAGTCTCAATGCCCGTAAGCGTTCTTCGGAAGTTACTTGGGACGATCGCGCTACACACGATCTGACCTTCGGAGTCGTATACCACGAGACCGTTTTGAATCATTGGTTAGTCTCCTTCCAGTTCTTTGAGCGCCTCTTGGACAGCCGGAGACCGATAGACCTCCGCTACGTACCGGAGCACTTCGAGCGCTCTTTTGAGCCGTGCTTCTTTGTCCGACAGATTTTTCCCCCACTTGTACGTGCGTTTCTTTCCCTCTTCAATCTCTGAGTAAGCGTGCATCCCTTCATGACCTTTTGGCAAATCGCAGAGTGGCGATCCGCTCATGGCGGGTGCTTCGCAGACAACGATGGATGGTGACGCCACTTCGACAGGATCGATAGCGATAAGATGAACCGGAATAGTGCCATTAGCAGTCCATCGGATAGGGATACCGACCATATATTCCAGATCGGCAATGGGTGGACTTCCAAGAGTCGGACCAAAGATCCGTACCCTGAACCGTGCGCTCACGTTCCGCTCCCGAGTCGAATCACGGCGCGCCGTCGTCCGCTCGGATCGATAGCATGTTTGATGCGGTCGACAAGCGCCGCGAACTCGAGCAGCGTCAGTCCAGCGACGTCAAGCTCCAGGTTGATTCGGAGTTTCACCTTTCACTCCCTTCTGCCGCTTCCGCGCAGACCATGACGTGCTCCGACGGACGACCGTTGGCGGTCTCCCGTTCGAACTTTTCCTCTGCTTCGAGGTACTCCTGCATGGCCGCAGTGACTTGGTCGTACGCTTCTACCAGCGCCTCCGTGTTGAAGGTTGCGCGGTTGTGTTTGATGAAGGTGAGGTTGATGAGGATTTCTGTGCGGGCGAGCGCTTGGTCTTCGTGGATGGAGGTGATTGAAGGCATGAGGTTTCTCCTTGAGGTATTGCGTACGCTAGATGGTACGTCTTGGACGGTGATAAAGATTAGGTACTAATGCGTGAATTATTAGGATGCGCATCGCAGGCGCAAGTGCGTGTCATTACCGCTACGGTGAGTCCCGTGACCACACCGATGAGGTAGATAAGGATGGTGAACATGATGACCTCAACCTTCTGCGAAATCTTCCGTTTCGTTCTGTACTGGACGTTTCCCCACCTGCCCCTGATACTTGGTACATATCCGAGCAGCAAGCGCCCACTGCTTGACCGTGAGACCTCGGTCCAATTCCGCCGCGAGCTTGTGACCGATGTCACCGTCGAGTTTGTTGAATCCTACCCCGTTCTCTTCGAACGCGCGGTCTTTGTCATCTCCTGCAAGCTGACGGAGCGCGTTGGCTGCCCAGGTTTCGGTCGCCGAGCGCGGCTGGTAGCGTACGCGCGCAGACTCGCTACCATGCTCTGCGGTCCATCGCGCAGCGTCAATCTCGTCCGCCCGTCGCAGCACTTCCGTAACCGTATCCGTTGCCTTCTCAAGGCCGACAGTCCCTACCAAATCCCGTACCGCAGCGCGCGCTTCGGGAGCGCCCAGGCTCGATTTCTCGATAAGCTCTTCGATGGTCGTTTGCCGATCTACGTGGATGGTCGGTTCAAGCTGGCGGCCCATCTCGACCGTTGTCTGGATGAGCGCCTTTTTTCGTGCCAAGACTTCGTAGAGCCGATAGTCAAGGGCATGGTCGGCAACGAGGTCGGTCACGATAACGCCGCGGTCTTGACCGATGCGGCACACACGATCCTCCGCTTGCTCATTGAGAGCGGGGGTCCAATCTCGATCGACGAAGATGACCTGATGCGCGCGCGTGAGCGTAATGGCGACGCCTGCGGCCCGGACGGTACCGGCAACGCCCTTTAGCTCGCCGCGCTGAAAAGCCGCTTCAATCTCGCTCCGCTCCGCGTTGGGAGTGTCGCCCGTGATGGCCTTCCAGCCTTCGCGCGTGGCCAGCTCATCGATGGGAGCGCGGTGCGCGCTGAACACCACGATCGGTTCTTCCGCCTCTTCGAATTCTTCGACGAGCGAGAGCAGTGTATCGATCTTCGCAAGCGCCAGCGCCGCGCGCGCCTCGGACACTTGACCGATCGAAAGTCCCTCGTCCGGACCCGATCGATCCGCCCGAGCATGCTGAACGAGTCCCCAGGCTTCGTCGCAGATCTTCGTGGTCTTCTTCGAGAGGTCCACCGTGACCGTGTTGTAGGTCTTCGTGGGAAGGTCCGGCAACACTTCGGTCCGCAGACGTCGCAGCATGACGGGTTTGATCGCCGCGCCCACTGCCCCCGGGTCCGGCGGCGTCCTCGTCCAGACGTAGCCGTACCTTCCCTTATAGCCCCCCATGAGCGAGACGAAGTGATCCCAATTGCGGAAGGCTTCCGAGACGAGACCAAGCGACTGGAGGACCGCCCAAAGCTCTTGGCCGCGATTGAGTAGCGGCGTACCGGTCAAGCCCCAGACGCGTCCCTGAGCCTTCTGCGTAGCGACCGCGAGGCGCCTCCAAGCGACGGTGCGTGCCGCCTTGGCGTTCTTCGTGGCGTGAACTTCGTCTCCTACGAGAACGAGTCCTTTGGGGCACGCTGCAAAAAATTCCGTCTCGTCGGTTTCGTCTCTTACCTGCAAAATATCGTAGTTGACAATAACCAGCTCCCCTGCAAGGGGCCATCGGAGGGAACCTCGACCCGAGAGAACTGTCACTTTGTACTCCGGCCTCCAAGCAGAGGCTTCGCGCTTCCAAACGCCCTTGGCGACTGCGGGGCAGACGACCAAAACGGGTGCGAGGTCCGGTAAAGCCATGAGCGTTTGAATTGTTTTCCCAAGCCCCTGTTGATCGGCGAGCAAAGCTCCATGTCGGGACGAGAGCCACGCCATGCCCGTCTTCTGGAATGGGTAGAGCGCGCGCCCGCGTGCCGCAAGCTCCACGTCCTTCGCGTCCGCTCGCGCGCGCGTATCCTTTACGTCGAGACTTACTTGGGCAGTGAGCGCGCCCACGGAGGCGCGAACGTCCGGCGAGATGTCGAGCTGAAAGCCCGCGGCTGAGAGACGTTTCAAGATAGCAGGCAACTTGGTGAGGACCGTGACCTGAGCTTTGCGCGCCGGGTCGAATCGTGCTCCCGCGGTCGCCGTCCGGTAGGACTGGAATTTGTCGCCGCCCAAGAAGGTGGTAGGCTTGAGGATGATGTGCTGGCCTTCGGAAGTGATTCGAATCATGTTCGCCGTCCTTCTCTCTTCTTGTACGGCCGAGCGTGGCGAAGGTAAAGGTCTTTCGAACAAATAGTTCGTGAATTAGGTGGGAGGACGTACGTAGGTCGTCTCCGACTGTTTCGATATACAGTGTAGCTGTCTTTCTATCTCTCTAGTCCTTCCTTGTACGTATACTTGTACGTATACCAGCGCCACCGTGAGCCACCTGTCATAGAACAGGTTGAGCGTGATGGCGTCCGCCTTGTGGAGTAGGTCAAACGGAAGCTCCGGCAGTCCGGCGGACTTCACCGCGTCGTTGATACGCTGGACGATTTCGGCTTTGTCGGTCTTGGCGCTCATGACGGGGTCCACCCTCCTTCCAGTTCATTATTGAGTCTCATTACCGCGTTTCGGTATCGATCACGCTCTTTGATGAGTCGATCGATTTCGGCGGTATGACTTCGGTTCACCGCGCGAGCGTTCTCGAGTGAGGCTACTGCGTCATCCCGTTCGGTAAGCGCTGCGAGCACGAGCGGGAAGAGTTCGCGGGCGGTGTTTGCCAGTCGTTCGTGTTTTATCCATATGTTCGGGCTGTTCGGTGCGTCATTTTCTAGCGCTGCCTTGATGCGATCGTGTAGATTGCTCACGGTTTTCTCCTGAGGTTTCATGTGCGGTGAGGTATAGCTTCACGTTGCTCACGATGCCCTCACGACGCCAGTGTCCGAAGGCCGTCCTTGATGAGCGTCTCGATCGGTTCCTTCCCGATACGGGTCTCTACCGACGACACGTACTGTCGTACCGCAGGCTTCTGGAATCCCAAACCCATGAGCGCGGAGGTCAGTCTCGCAGCAGCGTCCGGCGTTTCTGGTGCTACTGGCGCGGCTGGCGCTTGCACCGCTGGTGTACCTTGCTGCACCAGTTTTGCCTGCCGGCGTTCCAGCCGTTGCAGGGCGTCTATCCCAGCGAGAGCGAGCTTGGTAACCAGGCGTACAACTTGCACACAAAGCATGACGAGTGCCGTCAGAAGCGTGACGAGCGATACGTAGAGGTTCCGCGTGGCGACTCGAGCGGTCATAACTTTTTACCTTTCGCAATCACGTATCCGATACCGTGCACTGTCGCGATGAGATTCTCTTGGCCATGACCTGATCCTATGAATTTAGTCGCGCATTCGTGGCACACACTGCGGCGATATTTCGCGCGCGTTCTGTTTGCGTTAGCCATTCTCTGTGCGTGTTCTGAATGGCCCAAGTCTTTACCGATATGGTCAGAACGACTTCCCCCACCTGCGTGGCGACTCGAGCGGTCATGATTGCACCGTAGTAGCGCACACACATGGTCCAGCTTCTACGTAGCCGCTTGGGTAGGTGACACTGTTACGGCAGTTTCTTCCGCACGCCTTGCACGCGAGAACATGTAAAGGCCGTAGTGCCGCAGCGGTTCGAGCTTTCGGAAGAGTCTTGCCGTTGTCGAGACGCATCACAAAGAACCGAGTGCGCGTATCTGAGCCGTAGTTGTACGTTTTGATGATACGAACCTTGACGAGCGACACGCCCACCTTGGTCAGAACGACTTCCCCCACCTTGACGTCTGCCTGTTTCATTTGCGTGCGACCTCCTCTCTTTCTTGTACGGCCGATCCTCGCACGAGTAAAGGCCCAAGGTCAAAACAGTTCACGAATTAGGTGGCCACCATGTACGCAGACCTACTTCCCCTTCCCTATCCCCCGCCACACAAGCAAGTGGTCTGGCCCTTCGGCCACGAGTCCGCCGGACTTGAGACTGTGGAGGGCGCCCTTGTAGGCGTCGTAGGTCATGACGTTTAGAAGTTCGGCGTAGAGGTGGCCGCTGTAGATCTTCCCCGCAGCCTGGACGCGCTCGGCTACAATCCGAGTCGTCTTCACGATGAATTGAATTTCTTCGTTGGTCACGGTTGCACCGGAGATTGTACGGAACGATTATCGGCGAAGTAAAGGTGCAGGTCAAGTAGTTCGTGAACTATTGTACGTGCTCAATGTAGGCAGCAAGTCCACCGCGAACTGAGACTGCGGCGTACATCTTGCACGAGTCAAGATCTGTGCCAGCGTAAGGTGCTGGTGTGGTAGGCGCCGTCGAGCGGTTGCGCGTAGGCGCTTCGGATGGCCACTCGCTGGATGTAGTGGTAGGCCGGACGGTGGAGTCATCGATGAGGGTCCAGCCTGAGATGGTGGCGATGATCTTCGGCATGCTCAGATGGTACGGACGGTTTCGTCCGAAGTGAAGGACTGGAGCGATAATTCGTGAATTATGGTAGGTCTAGGTAGGTGACGCAATTTCCTTGACAACTCGCTTGGAAAGTGCTTCGAGCGGGTCTCCCCATCCGTGCACGATGGCAAGCTCTCGCCAATGCTCTGCGTTTTCGATATACCGTTTGGCCACGTCCATTCCGAATTCCTTGTAAGCCACTTCGGCGACGGCTCGTTGCTGAACGGACATATATCGTTCGGACGGATGCTTGTCGTTTTCTTGCCCCGGGCGGTATTCGTTCCAGATGGCGTCTCGCATCTTCTTTCGAAGCGAATACCAATGAGGTCGGCACATAAAGAGTCTCGGCGGTACTTGGACTTTGCAGTTGTGAGCGTGACACTCATGGTTCATAACCACATCTCCGCTTCTTCTTGTGGAAAGTCTGGTAGTGGCAGTGTCAATCCTTTCAGATCGTGTTTGCTGTCGTTTTGATATTCCCACACTCCGTCTGTCAGGTACGAATGACAGTGCACTTCGCGCGTTTCAATCTTGCGCTCAACTTTGTTCCAACGAGGAATGGAGTGAGCCAACATCGAAGGCCGAAAAGTAGGCTTTTCTTTATCACCATTGAACGCCCAGCGTTTATCGAACGTGTGCGGACCATTGCAGGCGTTACACCACGCCATCCAAGCGTAGTGGGTTCCGTCTGCGTAGAGCCTTTCGTGTAGTTTCACGTCGCTTGCACTAGTGTGATTAGGCTATACGTTGGAAGTGGCGCCGCACCGTATGCTTCTTGAGGCTTGAAGAGCCACATCCGTCCGTCTGACGTTTGAATTACAGGCGCGAGCCATCCGAGGTCGCTAGGGTATCGATCGGTCGGTAGATTTGAAATCGTTGCCGTGCCGACGAGTGTGTCATTGTTGATTAGATTTACTTTTTCATTCATGGTGTGTGTTTCCTTGATGTCAATTGGCCAATTCAGCACAATGGTCACGAAGCAACTGATACAAAGCTTTGGCTCTGAGTCGGTCATGCCGCGACGCACGCGGGCAGCTCGGATCTTCTGGACCTCCGAATCCGGTATCGCTTCGTCGCACTCTCTACACGTCGCCATCTTCTCTACCTCACCCCGGACGCGCCGGGCGATGGGGTCAGACATCCTGGCGGACAGCTCAGTTTGACGATTCGCTCTCGACACCCGTCATGACAGCAGAGGAATCTGTCCTTGTCGGTATGGTGCTGAACGTCTCCACATTCGAACGTATGCCCCTTGGCGCACTCGAAGACGTGCCGCGTTGCGTAATTGGGGAATCCTCCGCGTCGCCCCATCACTTCTCCTCCCGTATCTCTACCTCACCCCGGATGTGCCTGGTACGTAGTGGTATCTTGGATAGTGTTTCGAGTGGGTCTCCTTCCCCCCGATCGAAAGCAATTTTTCGCCATCGTTCGGCGTCTTCGATGTACGGTCCTGCCATCTCTCCTCCGTGACATAAAAAGACGACTTCCGCGGTAGCTCGACGTCGGACTGCGATGAGGCGGATAGACTCATACGGTTCGGTCAAGAGCGCTTGGCGCAATTCCTTACGGACGTAGAATTCATGACGTTTGCATAGGAAGTTGGAATTGCCGAAGGAGTGACGGCAGCCGTCTACGTGGCAGGGATTGACGAGAGCGGCTGTACTTTCCTTACGCTTTGAGTTCATGAACTACCTAAAGAATTCCATTGCGCAAAGATCGGACATTTTACTTTTCCACTTTCGATAGTGGTAGTCTTGATAGATGTAATATACGATATTGATCGTAGCTACACCACCACATGTCCAATCAGACCAATTCGCGTTTTTGATGTGAATAGCTGCCAGTAACAAACAGGCAATGATGAGTTGCGTCGTGTCTGCTTGATGAGGTCTTTTGGTTAGATGGGCTTGAATCTCTGAGTTCATGAATTATCCTTTACGAATCGTCATCGTCTCCCGGGTCGGATCGCACCGCTCTCATTTCGTTATTCTTTCCACAATTCGGACACGGTTTGCGAGCGAAAAGCCCCATAGATCCATCGTCAAGAATTACTGCTTTGGAGTGACTGCGAAAGGTAGTACCGCAATGACACTCGCAAGTGTTCTCTGGATACTTGTCGAATACGGTCCAATCGATCGGTTTCATCACATGACCTCATAGAAGTCGGCATCCGGTTGCTCCACCACTTCCTCCATCGCTTCTTTCATCTCGGCTCCCTCGGTATCAAGCGCCCGCTGATAGACCGCGCTCTCGATTGTCTGGCTAATCTTGCGAACTGTCAATCTTTCCGCTTCGTGTCCTAAGACAATCTGCCCGCTGTAAGCGCGCTTGGGATGGGGGTTGAAGGAGAGATCGATCGGTCGGACGATCCACTGGCCGTAGGACGGCGTCTGGTGGTCTGGGCGCTTTGGGTCAACCTTGCCATGGCTTCGCGTATAGATTCGCTGTCCGTTTTTCGTAGACGGTGAAAGTGATGACTTGACGCCGCAGAATCGCGATACCTCGGCTATCTTGACCGTGCCTGTTTCGACCTTGCCTTCGGCTTTCAGTTTGCCGTAGGAGCTGACGATATCCTGCCAATTCTCGAGAATGGCCTTTCGGCCGATACCGCGTCCGCGCACACTGCTCGCTTCTTTGGCGGTAGGGGACAGTGGAAAGTAGATCCCAGGGCGGGCGAAGAACATCCCTTTGGTGTTTACCTTCTCTTCCCATCCGCCGAGTGGGACGGGTCCACCATCCGGTTTACCGTCCTTCATCTTGATTACTTCAAACGTTCCTGTGTCTTTCGGACGCGGCGTCTCGATTCGCTCTCTCGAAACGATGCCGTCAGTTGCCATCATGAGAATTGACGCTCGGTCTTTGACTAGGCCCACCATCTCCAAGAGCTTCGCGCGCGTGCCGCTCGTAATCATGCCCGCCCAAAGCCACGATTGAAACCGTGCCGCCCCCACCGATTGGGCGAGCTTTCCGTAGCAGCTATTGCATCCGAGCTTGATGACAATTCCTGGTCCCTCTTTACCAATCCGTACTCGTTCGGCGTAATACTTGGGGATCTCCTTGAACGGTTTGCAGTCGCACGAAGTCTTATAGACCCACGCTCCCAAGAACTCCGTATTGGGCCAGAGACGTTCGCCTACCAGATACTCGTCTCGGTAGATCCATCCTCCTCCCGACGAGATGGGGAAACAGATACTCCCGTCTTTCTCTCGAAACGGAAATGGTCCCCAGGCGCTGCCTACGGTAGAGCGAATTCTTCTCAATCTGTACTTGACTAAACCTTGAACGACGTATGGACCGTCCAAGTCTTCTCGCTTCTCTGTCCACTGCCAGCTGCCATGTTCGAGGCATGGCAAAAAGCATAGCTCGTACGGATACGCGCTCGAGATGTCGTATCCGTAGAGCGTTCCAGAGATGGTGCCAATTACTGAATTTTCGAACCTTCCACCAAAGAAAGCTTTCTGAACGATATCTTTGAGCTTGTCCGGACAAGCGCGAAGCTTGTTCTTGACCCCCATAACCGTGAGCATCGCTTCGGCGCTCGACCCTGCACCGTAATAATTCTTGAGTTTCAAGCCAGCTGCCGTGTGCGCTTCGGTGAGTTTTTGAGCCAAACTTGCCATACAGGCGCACTCTTCGAAACAGTATTCCTCCACACTTTGCCAGTCTAGTTTGTCAAAATCGGCACGCTGCTCTTTCATGCGCGCCATCCGCTCCCAGAGTGCGGGAGTACCCACTTTCCAGTCTTCGATGGCTGCTACGAATCGTCCTTGAAAGAACTTGAAGATATCCCAGATGACCGCGCGCCGGCCGTTTTTCTTGACCGTGAATTTGCTCGCTTGAAGGTTGATAATGTAGCCGTGCCAATAGATGGGTACCAAGCCCTTGCGCGTATCGTCGGGACGGCGCTTTCTCAATTCTGGGCGAAAGAGTCTATATAAAGACCGATTGTCGACGTCAGTCAGAATCTTGGTGAGATCGTATTGGAAGGCGTATGCGAAGAGTTTGGTGTAGCGGGTCTTTGGAATGGATAAAATGAAGTCGAGAGCGTCTTCGGTCGTTAGACGTACTCTTCGTCTGTCGGTTTCCGATTCAATCTGTCCATCGATAGACCAGCGTTTCGTGCCGTCCACATTGCTTGCAGCGAGAAAGATGTACCGATGGTCTTCTCGTCCTTGTCCTTCCCCGTCGATTCCGAGGTACTCTACTTCTGGTTTTTCGCTTGACTCGCGTCTCCAGCTCTTCGAAGTACTTGTGTGGTAGTTCTCTCCGTATCCGCAACGCTGGCAGGGATTGCCTTCGGATGGATGGGTGATTCGATGAAGCGCTCCCGGGCGACTACAAACTTTGCAAGGATCACCTACCGGGAAATGATACGAGAGGCGCACGGCTTTTTAATGGTCGGTTTCTATTTCCGGTAACGTATCGTGCGCTGTCTCTTCGATCAGTTTCTCAAGCTCATCAGCTTGCTGGTGAAGTGCGATAACGTATCGAGCGAGTCTTATGGCGCCTTCCACGTAACTTCGAGGTTTTCCCTCTAGGATGAGTTTGGCCATGATAAGCGCTTCCTCATCCGTAATGGAAAGATCTTGATGATTCGGCCAGTCTTCAGGATTTGTGCTCATGGCGATTTCCTTCCTACTCTGTCGATATAGAGTTGATCGTCTCGCTCGATTGCTTCTTTCCATTCTTTGGTCTCGAATCGTCCATATTTTCTCTCGAAGTATGCGATGCGTTCTTTCAGCGCTTCATTTTCTTTGACAAGCTCGGGAGCAGACTGTTTCCGATAATGCTCGAGTCGGCTCGCGGCGCTTCCGCACCAAACGGGCGTTCCGGTTTCTTTATCGAGAAGGAGATTGCCGTCTTTGTCTTTGGCGTAGGACATGTGGACTTCATGCTCTCCGAATGAGAATGTCGACGAGTTCAGTCAGCTCGAGAAAGCATAACCGCAATTCTCTCGACGTCGGAAATCCCCCTTTGAGTTTATTCTGAATGTCTTTTAGTTTGGTGAGCATCTCCCGTTTGACCTCTGCGGGCAATACAAGATCTTCTGGACTGCTCATTTTCATTTCTCCTTTAGTGCTTGAATTGTCCTTACCAGCCTTTGAGCTTTACTTCTTCGAGACGTTTCAGAAGCAATTCCTGTTTGGTGAGCTTGAGCGATGCTGTCGCGTTTGGCAGTCTGCCGCACGTGCACCGCTGCCAAACTCCAAGCTTCTTATGGGACCGAAATATGCCCGTACCTCTACACCGACCGCACCAAGGACGTTTGACGATGGTAGGCGCTTTTCGCCAATCGATAGCAGCCATCTCCTAGCGTGTCTCCGTTTTCCAGCGTCGCTCCCCAATGGGAACGTTGGGATCTTCCAATCGTCGGTATTCAATTGGTCGTCCTTCGAGCGTTGCTCTTTCAATACCTTTGGTCATTCCAGCCGTTACGCCGAGATCTCGATAGACAACCGTCGCCTCCGCGACCTTTCCCCACGCGAGCCCCGCTTCGATACCAAGCGTTCTTTCGGCCAAGTTATTGTCGTCCAAGACTTGCGTGTAAAGGAGATGGGACACCATGGGCGCCTCCCCACGGCGCAAACTGTCGAGCATGCAGGCGCATGCGTAGTCGATATTTTCTACGACGTTGCCTGCGTAGGGAGATTCGAGAATGACGAGCTTTGTCACCGTGGCACCTTACCGAGACCGCGTGCCCATTCGTCTAACGCATCGGCTTTGCACGAGAAGTCGCGCCTGCACGGCAAATCGGCAAGCTGCACGGTATTGGTGCGGTTCCTGAGTGAGGCGTGGAAACATAGGCTCTCAGCCTTCAAAAAGTAGAAGTGACTCGGCAGCAGGAGCGTTGATGTACTCGTCGGCGATGGCGCAAGTCCCCTCGTCCAGCTCGAACCCGAGGTAGTCGTGACCCTTCAGGCGTGCGGCGCGCGCCGTCGTGCCGCTGCCCATGAACGGATCGAGAATCACGCCCCGCCCCTCGATCGCTGCGGCGGAGATGCACTGCATTGGCAGGTCCAGCGGGAACGTCGAGCAATGCGGCGTCTTGTTCGGCGTCTGCACTAGCTTCCAGACTGACGACACCGGAGGCTTTACGCGGAAAGCGTGACGCTCAGTCTTGGCGAGGATGTAGATGCCCTCGTGTTTGCGGTGTGGCCGACGACATATGCCCTCGGGGAGTGGGCGCGATTTTTCCCATATAACCTCTCCTCGGAACAGGAAGCCCATATCCGTCAATCCGATCACGACGCGGTTCGGGATGGCCAGTAGGTTGCCGTACTGGAGCCACCTCGCGTCGGACGATATGAAGGCACGGCGGCGACCGCGGTTCTTCGTGTAGGCAGAATTGGACGGATCGAGCCCCGCCCCGTCCTTGCCGAGAGAACTGTAGGCGTGATCGTCCTCGCGCCAGTTGATCGGCGTGTTGTACGAGTCGCCGATGTTCAGCCAGAGTGTGCCGGATGGCTTGAGGCACCTCATCGCTTCGGCGAGAATCGTCACAAGATGGCTCACGTAGTCTCGCGGATCTGGCTCGCTCCCGAGGCCACCGTTGCCACGCTGCCCCCAGTAAGGCGGCGACGTGACCACGACATCGAGGCAATCAGCTGGTAGCCGTTGCATGGCCGCTCCGCTGTCCGCGCGATAAACGCGATTTAGTGCGTACGGCCCCAGCGTTTCCGGCGATTCTGTTTTGCGTTTACTTGGACTGTTCTTGGTGCCCATGAATTACTCCTTATTTGAGAATCTTATCCTTATTCGCTTCTCGAACTGCGGTTATCCAATTTCTCACCGCGGGAATAGAGACTTGGAATTTGGTAGCGATATCTTTCAGCTTCGTATTGGCCTTGTAAAGCTCCCAGGCTTCCCAGGCTCTCTCGGGTACCGATTGCCGTCCGTACGTGCGGTGTTCTGGCGGTCTACTTCCGTCTTCCACTTTTGGAGTTGGCATGTGAATTATCTCGGCCCGTCTTCTGGACCTAACGACACTCTAACTAACTTAATCGCATGTTCTAGATCTTTTAACTCGCGCAAGATCCAGTCCCTATTGGTCTCTTGCTCTTCAATTGGCAATTCTGGATTGCACGAAGTCAATCCGTGACGAAGCGTCTTTCCAACTGCGGCTAACACTTCTCCGCATTCTTCGACAAGGTATCCCATCGTTGCGCGTGCATCCCTGGTATTAGGTAGGTATTTCTTTTTCATCTGTGCACCACGATCTGAGTTTTGTGAATTGTGCAATTCGTGAATTGGCGCAGCACTCATGCCGCTTGAGGACTCATAAAGAGCGAAAACGCTTTCGTCTCGGAAATTCCCGTCGCCTCCGAAATGGTCTTATAATGTTCGATGGCTGCCTCCACCGTATACATGTTTTTGCCCATCATCTGTTTGATGACTCGTTTGGCGAATTGGATATCCGTCTCGTGTTTCATCTTGGGCGGTAGTTTAAATTCAGCTCCAAATCGTTTCATACTTTCGATAGTACCTTTGGGTCTTATGTGTTCTTTGAAGAGTTTCCTTTCTTTCTCCATGATAGCGACCTTCTTGTCTTTTTCACGAATCTTTCTTTTCAATCTCTGAATCTCTTCTTGGGCGAGCGCTTCTTTCTTCGATTTCGGTTTGGGTCCTGGTTTCTTCTTCTTTCCTTTCTTGGCTGTAACTACCTTTTTCTTAGGAGTCTTCCATTCCGGCTTCTTTGGAGTCTTTGGTTTCTTCTTATTGGAGTACGAACTACCGTACCATCGAACGAGCGCTGCATGGCGAGCGCGAATGGATCGGTCGCGTGCAGCGCGCTCTCTCGCACGCTTTCGGCGTTTCCTTGTCCGGGCGGCCTTCGCCCAAGGACTTAGTTCGCTCACTTCGCCATCGCGGACTCCCTCGCTACGGGCGCGATTCCAAACTCCCTATTGACAGCTGTGGTCAGCTATCCTATATTGAGAGTTGGGTAATCGGTTTCGTCGTCGACAACCCATTGGCAAGCCCCACCTCTCCGGATTGAGCCGGGAGGTGGGGCGTTTTTCTATCCGGTTCGCCTCGTAATGGACGCGACCAAGTTCTTGCGCGTGAGGACGGTTTCGTGGAGAGTGAGAAGCGCATCGGTCAACTCGTCGATAGATGCGACGGCCTTATCCGCATGCGCGCGAAGGAGTGACGTATCGATGCGGATGGTCGTCCGAAGTTTGGACAGCATGCCTACGTCCGACTCGAAACCGTTGTCTCGCTTGCGCACAAGTCCCCCAGCACGCTTTTTCAAGGATGAGAGCCCCTTCGGGACTTCGCTTGCCACTTGTTGGTGCAAAACCCCAAGCTCTTCGATGAGCGCATCAAGCGGCCTTACGGCGAGAACCACAAGCCCCTTGTCGAGTTTGCGGTCGGTCTTGAGTGCGACCCGCAATCGAGAGAGACCACCTAGCTCGATATCAAACCCAACGGCTGCCGTCTTTTTCTTCGGATTAATCATGTCCTTTTCTCCTGAGGGAAACTGGTGGCCCAATCCTTTTCCCCCTTGGGCCACCATTCTTTCTTTTTTCTTACTTTAGAACGGGATATTGTCTGCGCCCGGTCCGCCCACCTGTTCGGCGGTCACTTGTCCGCCGGACAGTTGAGCGGGGCCTCCAAGCATCGCGGCAGGTCCGAACGATTTGCGCGGTTTGCCGTTCATGTTAATGCCGAGATCGTAAAGCCACATGGTCTGGCCCTTACCGATTTCGAGCTTGCTCTTGGGAGTTACGCGCATCTCGAAGCAAAGGTCTGGCCGGCTTGATACCCGCTCGATGTATTGCGTGAGCTGGTGGGTTGCGGGCGAGAGGACTTCGCTTCCAGGTGGAACTTCGATAACCTTCCCTTCTCGATTGATAACCTTGCAGGTTTCGGTCAATCGGAAAAGGAAACAGGACCACTCCTTCTCTTCTCCCCCCATTATCATCGGAGGCATGGGGAGCATGTTGAGAAGGTAGCCGATAAGGGTAGTGTCACAACCCTTGTTCGGATTGTACATGTACCGTTCGGTTTCGATCTTCGTAAACCGGTCCATGCCTTTCGGTCCTGCGGACGGCCCATCACCGTTTGCTGGAGCGTGACTGGCAGGAGGAGCGTGTTTGGTTTCGTCGTTCTTCTTATTGGCAGTTTGTGCAGTGCTCATGGATTCTTCCAATAGCTAGTTACCGATGAAGACGAATCATCAAGACCACCGATTATTCGGTTTGACTCCTGATTCGTCTGAAGGAAGGTAAGCAACAATTCAACAATTAGTTCTTTTATGCAGCTGGAGGAACATCGTCCGGTTCTTCAAAGACGATCTCGCCATCGTCATTGACCGTGATCTTGGGCATCGCGCGCGCCGCGCGCATCACGTTGCCGACGAAGCTTGGCGTCCCACGTTCTCCTTGGTGACTTTGCTGCGCGCCCACAATAGGATTGATCCACTGCTGAAGTTGGCGCTGGAGTTCTTGGAAGAGTTCGAGTTCGCGTCCACGTGGGTAACTGATCGACACTTCGCTTCCCATCTCATTCTTGAACGCCATACCGTGAGGCGGAAAGAGCTTGAGGGTATCGAAAGCGGGATTGGCGCCTATTGGGCGAATGTCGGTTGGCAAGATAGGTGCACCACACTGCGGACATTTGTCGTTCTTGAATACGATAGGGGTCTTGGTCACGTTACGAAGAAACACATCGCAATTACGACACTTGAATGCGTGGGCCGGAGTGAGATTCATGGGCGAATTCCTTGTTGACAGTAGTCGATGAATTGTGGTAGAACTCATATCCAATCGACGAGCCGCATACGCTACTACAATCCTTCGCAGTTGTCAATAGGTAATTCACGATTGTTTGATAACGAAAAAGCCGTCTACTTGGTAACGAAAAACATGATTATTCAGCTTCGAGGGTATTCAAAAATCAAGGTCAATACCAAAGACCGTGAGATGCTCGTCATCGTGTTCAAGATTGGTCCCATCCGCATTTGCGTCAACGCCAACATTCCTGACGACGAGAAACAGACAGCACCGTTTTATGTGCAGGCGGAGATGAAGGAAGTAGAAGGGTGGACGGTTGTGGATTCAAAGGAGAAGGAAGAGAATTCATGAACTCTCAGCCTGACACCACATGTCCGAAGTGTGGTGCTCCAGCTCCGTGCGTTGACTACAGTGAAGTTGATATCGGAGTAGGAGTGCAGACATTTGACCACGAATACCAGTGTCCGAATTGTGGCAACTTCGCGTTTCGATATGAACCTGAACTAAATCGAACCGAAGCGGTCTGGCGTCAACCCTCAACCTAACGTGAAACAATTCATGAACTCCAATTCATTCGAAGAAGAGGCGCGTCTCCTCATTGAGAAACAGGAAGAGTTCAGATCGAAGATTCTCGCCGAACGTTCTTCTCTCTTGGCCAGAGTCGCTGAGCTTGATGAATTACTCCTCAAGCTTGGTGGTAGCAAGAAGCGTGGACCCAAGCCGAACGTCGAGCCTACTAGTGGAGGAGAGGTATCCGCCCCTTTAGACGAAGAGGACGAGGACGAAATAAAGCCAACCTCGAAGAGCTTGGATGGAGAGACGACGGACAGTTGGAGACCGAATCCGAACCTGAGCAAGACGGAACAGATTCTCGAAATCGTTCGGAAGAAGGGTCCGCAGCGAAGAGAACAGATTACGAAGATGTTCCCTCACGCCAACTCAGCGGAAAAAGCCCGGACGTGGACCCCCATCTATCAGCTAGTACGTTCCGGCAAATTGGTAGAGAACAAGCTCGGACAACTGGAGATTCCAAAACGATAGATAGTCCGATAGAGACGCAAGACTATTCAGCCGTCTGTCTTGAAGAGGGGGTCTGGGAGGTCACGCAGAAAAGCAATCGCTGCACGTACAAGACTTACGGTGGGCGCCTGCAAGTGGCGCAGCGGTTACGAGAGCAGTCTATCGCCAATAGCCAACCGAAGAAACCAAAGCTAGGTGCTGGGGTCGCTTTTGGTCCACGTAAGATAGAAGGGTAGGACTATGGATATCGCGGCATACCTCAAAAAGCTCAAGCGAGACTTGGCCAAGATGAAGCCTGCCAAGGTGACGGACGCTGCCTATTGTGATCCTTGCGATCATATGTGCATGGTGTGCGACCTTCGCCGTTACCCGATCGATCGGGCGCTCGTGGCCGCTGTCTTTATGGGACGAGATCTTGCGGTAGAGACGAAAGACTTCCGCGACCACATTCTTCAGAATCACATCTGTGAAGAACATCTCGTCCACGTCAACGAGATATTCAGGTTCCTTCCTGGCTGGACAAAGGAAGATTCAGGGAAGAATTCGTGAAGAGTATAGGTTAGGAAACACTATGGATTATCCTTACTCAGCTTGCAGTAAATGCGGTCGGTTTCGTCCAAGCTATATTACAGATCCGACTTGTGAAAAAGGTGGATACTGTGATTGGAGAGTGATTGATCCTGTTGCTCTTTGGAGAACCGTGATCGAACTCCTTTCTGTGGGTGTGACTAAAGAACAACTCTGCGAACTCATTAGGTCCACAGAATGAGCGCCAATGCCCACTCTGTAGGCACCTACACTTGCAAACTTTGCCAGTCTCTTGTTCCCTCGGACAAGATGCGTTGTCCAAAGTGCAAGAATTGGCACCTCCCTGATAAGAACTCCTCACCCGACGACGAAGAGACTGTTCTTCTCTCGGACGCCCGTCTATCCGTTATCGAACGTTACCACACAGGCATGCTCGATCCTGTCTTTGGCGGTGGCCTAGCGCGCACAAGCGTTAGTCTTGTGGCGGGTCCTCCCGGAGCTGGCAAGACCACCCTTTTCTTGCAGCTCGCCGACAGTATCATCGACATCACCAACCGTGAAGCGATGTTTATCGCGAACGAGCAAGGTCCCGAAGAAATCAAGGAGACGGCTCGGCGCATCAAGATCAAGAACATGGATCGCATCCGGGTCGTCAAGGCGATGGGGGGCCTCCGTAGCGACTTGGGTGCGCTCATCCTCCGCTACCAGCCAGGGCTCATGATCCTGGACAGCTTGACGAAGCTGACGGGCGACGACCCAAACCTCGGACTACTTGTCTGCGAACGCTTGAAGAGCTACACCGTGGAGTTGAAAGCGCCGTCTCTCATTGTCAACCAGATCAACAAGGACGGCGACCATGCTGGGATCATGAAGCTTCAGCATGCGGTGGACGCGACGTACTTTTTGGAGAAGGACGATCAGGATGGGGAGAGGTTTTTCTGCTCGACCAAGAACCGCTTCGGGGAGTCTCCGCGCGGCGTCACTCTTTTAATGACACCAGCCAACCATCCGGAGTATCCTGGCAAGCTCATCTTGTCACCGAAGCAAGACCATGACGGAGACGAAGAAGAGGAGGAGGACGAGGGAGCTATCAATCGGTTTGGAGAAAACGATTCATAAGGAAGGACATTCCCATGACGGTAATCGAACTCAGAACTATTCTTGCTACCCATCCTGACCATCTTGAAGTGTTCATCGAAACTGAGATGGACATTAATACGTTAGAGTCAGTCTATCTCGATACTGACAATGCCGATGACAAAGAAATGCTTGTTCTTTCCTTCGAATCAGAATGAGCAAATACATCGTCACCACCTCTGACGATCGCATTGTCCTTGGGTGGGCGTATCCGACCAAGCTCCGACAAGACTCCTACGACGCCGATCCAACTCACTACATCAAGACGGTCGAAGGAACTTACCTCCACGTCGAGACCGAAACCGAAAACGAATATGCAGTCCTTCTCGCCCATCCATTCGTAGAAGACCGTGCGAAGATTGTAGCCAAACTCATTGGCGGTAAGGTCGAATTCATTCCCTGAAAGTAATTCATGAACTAGGAGATTCCATCAATGACGATTCCATCAATGACGTTTCGTCAGACCGTCTACCTTCCATGCAAAGCCTGCGACGGTAACGGCGCATTCCCGGATCGCGATTCCGCCCTTTGCAGCGTCTGCGAAGGTTCTGGCAAGATTCTTTTTATCATTGGTTCCACTTCTCCAGACGGTACGTGCGCCTACTGCGGTCTTCGACTTGACAGACCAGGTCCGCGTGACTGCCCCGCATGCAGTGGTTCGCCGACTACCCTTCTCAACGGCTGGACGTGTGGTAACTGCAAGGTCTTCAACGGCGACGCCAAAGAGTGGCTCAAAGAGTGTAGGGGATGCGGACAACCGAGTCCTATGCAAAAACTTGATCGCGCAGGCTTCGCTGTGAGTTCTCAACTCTCTCAAGAGCGCGCAGAGCTTGAAACTACCATCAAAGATCTTCGCGCAAAACTAGAGGAAACAAATGAACTTCTCTACGGCAAAGCTCCCGTCCCTCCTTCAACGGATCAACCCATGAAGTACGTCATTCAAGAGTCCCGAGAAGTTTTGAGCGACGGTCCTTTCTGGTGGAATAGTGAGGCGGAAGTAGGAGGGAATTGGGACATCCGATCAAGGGCGACCGTTTACTTTCATCATCAAGGCGCATACATCGTATCCACCCTTCGTGCTGCTAGGATTGCCCCGAACGCAGTTCTTGTTCCGGTGGGAGTAGGAGACCAGTCCCCCGCCGATAACCTCCCTCCTCCGGCCGACAACGCCCCTCCTCCGGCGGACAAGGATGCTAGTCCGATGAAAGACCAAACCATGAGAATCGATCTAGGAATTCAAGCGCATTGGCCTAGTGGTAACTGTCACGGATGCGGACGGCATTACGAAATTCCAGGCGTGCTTGGTACGGATCTAACGTGGCCATTTCTCACGCTGCATCTACAGGCGTATACGGATAAGGAAAAACGCGAAGAAATTACCATTCAGGCAGCCGCTGTTCTCTGTCCAGATTGTTCAAAAGCTATCAATAATGCATTTGAGCACAATCGGTGGATTCTTAATCAAGTTAGTCCTCCTCCGGCGGACAAGGCTCCTAGTCCGATAACGGCGCCCGAGGTCCCTAGTCCGGCGAAGAAATCGGCAGTCGATGACTTGATTCGGCAGGCAGAACTTGCACTCTTGAACGGAACGGATTTTCCGCTCCAATTGATTCAGAAACTTGTTGCTGAACTCAAGGCAGAGCGGGCAACCTGTCTCCTTCAGCGCGCCACCATCAAAGACCTTCGCATCAAGCTTGAACGGACCGCCCCTCCGGCACCTCCTCCGGCGGACAAGGGACCGAAGAGAAGGATCGTGCAGCTCATACTCAGTCCAGGGTCAGCGTTTGATCGACTGTTTGCGTTGGATGATTTGGGACAAGTATGGACACTTGATACGGGTGCGGAGTGGACGAAGCTTCCTCCGATCGGAGAAGAAGGTTAAAAGTCGTGAACTACTCCACTTACCGCATCATCGTTGGCGGCGTGCGTGCTGCGCGAGAACGGCACCGTAAGAACTTCGATTGTCTGGCCACGGCCGAAAAGCACCTGGCCAAGCTCAAGATTGCACGAGACCCGGAAGTTCATACACTTTACCTTCTTGGGGTAGAACCGGATGGAGTTCAGCGGCTTGTCAAGAGCGTCAAACTGAGAGAGAGAAAGGAGAACGAACCGTGATACGCTTCATGACCTTGCGAGAACGCATCAATAAGGCGCTGGACGAGTTCAACGCCAGCGACATCAAGCCGCTCTCAGGTCTAGGGAGCGACGCCCGCGAGCTCCTACCGCTCGTGCTGGCGGAGATGGAGAGGCTGGAAGCGGAAGTGACCGAAGTGAAGCGACTGGACGATATTCGATTCGATGTAGTGCAGAAGCAGCTGCGTACAATCGACGGCCTTGAGGCCGACCTCGCACGCGTGACCGCCGAGCGGGACGCAGCCAAAGTGGTGTACTACCGGCGCGGGGTGGAGGCGGTTATAGCGATCGCCACCGTGTACGCGAGCGACGCCGAATCGGCCGACGAGATCGAAGTTCGTGCCCGCGCCCTGCTCGCGCCCGAGCCGTCAACGGGCGTACACCCAGAGTACCGGCGCGGGGTCGAGGCGGCGATCAATACGGCGACCGGAGCCGGGTACATCGATTGTGCCATCCGGATAGGCAATGAACTGCTCGCGCCCGAGCCAGCGAAGGCCGAGCCGCTAGCCATTCTCAACATCGGGGAGTTTTCCGTAAGCCTTGATCTCGGTTCCACCAAATCGACAGCGACTGACGTTGTATCCCGAATCAATCGACGCCTGATGCTGCATGAAGAAGAGTCGATCGACATGGCTGACGCGGAGCTACTTCGTGACGCGCGAGCGCTGCTCGTAACGATCGCGCCGCCCGAGCTGCAATGTGATTATTGCCTGGCGTTGGCATGCACCTGCCCCACTCACGGAGCGCGACGATGAGCGAGCCGGCGATTCTCTACGAGTTCAACGTGTCGGGGGACACTGCGATTCGATTCGACGTGACAGCAAAGACGCTCGACCTTGAGCATTCCTCAGAATGGATAGATTGCGTGGCGCTATTGGATCCCAAAGGGGGCCTACTCAACTGGACCGCTGGAGAGCGCAGATACACCGCCGGTGTCGCCGCCACGTGGACCGTCCGATTCACCGCGAATGACGGCACCGTCCGCATCACCGGCTCGGGTGACGCGTCCGACCAATGGATCCACTGGGATTGTAACGTACGGTTCATGTCTGCACCTACCACTCTGGACGACGGAGCGCGCCGATGAGCACCGAAGACAACCGGATCCACGCTGCGATGGACCGGGCAGACATGGATGCTGGCATCTATCGCAAGTTCCGAGTCGAGCGAACAGACGGATCAAGCGGGCCACACGGCAAGCACGAGCACTGCGAATATTTCGTGCTCGACTGGGCGCACGACCCATTCGCCATTCCCGCCGCGCGGGCCTATGCGGATGCATGCGAGGCTCGTTACCCTGCGCTCGCGGCCGACCTACGCGCCAAAGCCGACGCAGCCGAGAACGGAGAGCGACGATGAATCACCACTGCCACGCTCTCGGCTGCAAACGAAACTGCCCGCCGCGCATGCTCATGTGCCGTGAATGCTGGACGCTCGTCCCGATCGACTTGCAAGCCGAGGTCTACCGGACCGTCAAGCTTCGCAGCGGAGACAACATCAACGCCTCGTGGGCGCCATGGTGGCGCGCGCAGGCTAGAGCGATCGCGCATGTGGCGATGCTGAAGGAGCCAAACGAAGCGAAGCGAGATTCTTACCTGAATCACGCATTGGAGTTCGCTGACATACTGGAGGCCCGCCGATGACCCTCCGAGAACGCATCAAGGCGGCGCTGGACGAGGACGCCCCGAACACGCCGAACATCTGGTGGAAGCACGAACGATTGGCAAAGGCCGCCCGCGAACTCCTGCCGCTCGTGCTGGTGGAGTTGGACAGGCTGACGCTTGACCTAAGTTTTGCGCGCGCAGAGGTAGACGTGTTACGTATTCAGCTTGCCACGATAGCTACCGATCGGGATACGTTTGTAGATATGCTCAATCGCGTTATTGCAAACCGTGAACCGAGCGTTTGAACGAAGTCGGGAGGATAAAGAATAATGGGACTCCTATATGCGGTTTGCAAATGCGGAAAGATTCTCATTCGGGATGACAGCAACCTAAAGATCAGTCACGAAGTACCCGAGTGTGCTCATTTTCTCGAACTCGTTAATCGTCAGGGAGTGAGCAAGCGAGAAGTGGAAGTGCTGACCGATGGCAAACTTGAGAAGTTGTTATGAAGAAAGAAACTGCAACTGTGCGCGAAAAGCTAGAAGCTGAACGCGCGAAGATCAAAGCCGAGATCGATACCTTCCAGTTTCCATGTCCTGACTGCAAAAAGAACGTCGGTAAGATTGTATGGGACGTAGAGAACGGCGGAGAGTGTCCGCACTGTCTCGCTCATATTGATCCGCCTGATTTTCAACCTCTTATCAATTCATTGGACCTCAAGTGGAAACGTATCTTTCAGATTGCCTTACTCGTAACGGAAGAGTCCATGCGAGAGCACGTGGCCGAACTCCGAAAGAGCCTCGAACCGTGGCGGAGGTTTCTCGAACGCGGCTGCCGGACCGAGGACTTCACGAGCGGCGTTTACAAGATACTTCACTCCACGTTCTATCATATCGCGCATACCGATAGGAGCGGTTTCTACGCGGAAAAATTCGATACGCTTTCAGACACAGTCGAAACGCTCTCGCGGATGAGGAAGTTCGTAGAGAACAAAGAGCGTAGCGACAAAGACTCCCCGATGGCCAAGCTCGAGAATGAGATAGTGGACGTTCTCGAAGAGACGGAGGTGCTACCGAAACTGACCAAGCGATTGGCAGAAGAGACGCGTCATAGTGAGCTACTGGAATTGAAGAGACTTCAAGAGAAGTATGGTCCTACGGACGGACCGACTAATTCATGAATTTGAAAGAAAGGCGGATCATCCCATGCTCGACAGCTCAATGAATTCAATCCTATTCGCAAAGAAGCTCCGCATCCGCCAAGCACAACTCAAGGTGAAGTACAAGAAGGACTTGGACAAGTACGCGCGAGACTTCGAGTCCTGGAAGGTCGCGCTCAGCCATTTTCTCGTCAAGGTTGCGAAGAAGAACGTGGAGCGTATTTTACGATCGCAGTTTGACGACAATCGATATTCAGATGATTACTGGAAGAACATCGTTCTTGCAGAATGTCCAAAACCTCCCAAGAGACCGACTAATGAAATTATCCGCAAGATTGCGGCGGCACTTCGGCATATCGCCATCACGGGGCAGAAGACGTATCGTGTTGATACGGTAGATCTAGAGATGTACTTCGGAGGTGAGAATGAGTTGGATAGTGATGACTGATAAGTGCTTGACAAGTGCCAAGTAGTATGATACGCTTCTAACACTGGTGTACTCCTCAAGCCAATTCAACTCCGCAGCGTACCCTACCGTCCTAACTGGATAAACTGGACGGTGGGGTTTACTGCATTAACTAGGGTGCGGTAGCACATGGCCGACGCAATCACCGAAGAGATCTCCCAGTCCAATATGTCTCGGCCGGCCAAGAGCGCCATTCGCCGTTGGTATGAGAGTATGGGGGGTGGGGCTGGTCTTAAGCGTCACGTGACCGAAACCGCGCAGGCGGTCCGCCAAGGTGGCGAATCGGGCCTCATGGGCGCGGCGCTTGGCTTGCTCGAAGCGGAGCGCGGAAGCCTCGACGTCAGGATGGGACAGTACGAAGTCCCCATGGACGGAGTGGCTGCGGCTGTGGGTTTGCTCGGTAGCGTCATGATGGCCAATGACGCGACGGGACTTTCGGCCGACCTTCGTAATCTCGGGTCCTCCGCTCTTTCGGTTCTCGCATACCGAAAGACGGGCGACTGGAGGCGGAGGGGCAAGGGCCTCCGTACTTCCACCAAAGCGCTTCCGGGTCATGCGGCGCACGGAGACGTCATTGATATGGACGATCCTGTGCTGGAGGCTAGCCGAGCATTTGGGATGAGCCGATAAGACAGATGAAGACTCGAGAGAGCCAATCCAAATTGCTCGAGTCGTTGGTTCTCAAGGCAATTGAGTCCGCCTACCGGAACGGCAAAGATTGGCGGACCGATCCGCAGGTTATGTACCTTCGAAAAGTACGGATAAGGGCGCTTCATCGAGAAGGTCAAGCTACGAAGGAAATCTGAAATGCCTCACAAGCGGAAGCGAAGTAGACGTCGGGCATCTTGGCAAATTCACGCACTACTCGTCAAAGCCATCAACTCGGCGGCACGCAAAGGCAAAGGCTTACTCGACTTTCCTCATGATCGGAAGGTGAAGTTTCTCGGCAAAGAGTACAACAAAGCTCTAGATCGAGAAGACCAAGTAGCGGAGCGGAGGACGAGGTAATGCCACACAAACGGAAGCGCAGAAAGCCTGACCTGGCTTCTCAGAAGAAAATCATTCGCGACTATTTCGATATGAAAGCTTTGGCCCGTGGCGAAAAAGGACCAAGCTCAATATCCGATAGTCAGGTCAGAAATTTGAGGGTTGACCTTCTTGTTGGAAAGAGGAAGGGAACTCTCTCCACCTTCGAAGATTACCTCGGGGAAAATCTCGGAATGTGGAAGGTCAAGACATACGGATCTTCCAAGTAATCATGCGCAAAGTCGTCGCTACCAGCTTCGAACGCTATAACGGCGGAGTCCGTATCAAGCGTCTCTGGGGCTCGAGTACGGTGACTCGGTTCTTCGTGCACTACGTTGGAGACGATCCTGCCAAGTGGATGAAAATTGAAGGTTACGGTAAGACTCCTGGGGACCGCAAGACCTACGCATGCAACGAATTTCGAAAGATGAATGGCGAAGAAGTGACCAATCCGCAGCCCATCATCTTCGAGCCATTCAAGCGTTAAAGAAGTTCACGAATTAGGTAAACAAGCCCCAAGGGGCAATCAAAAGGAAAAGAGACCCATGGCCGAATCGTTCATCCGCAGACACTTCACGCTCGCTTCTGCTCGCTGGAAGGGTGGCGAAGGCAAAGAGATCATTCACGACGGTGTTGTCGCCACGGCAACTGGCATCGGCATCGGATACGCTGCCGCTCACAGTAAGACCGATCTCGAAATGACCGTTGGCCGCAAACGTGTCCCCTTGGACATTGCCGGTTCTCTCGCCGGTCTCGGCCTTTCCCTCGTCGTCAGCGCAAGCAAATCGACGCGAGACCTGGTCCGGCAGGCTTCGGTCGCGGGACTCGCTATCTCGAGCTATCGCGCAACGGAGCGATACATCCACCTCCGTGGTCGTCCGATGCTGGGAGCGGGTCGTATGCATCCCGCAGTCGCGGCGCACGCGGGCGAAGTGGACATCGAAAGCGATCCGGTTCTCGCGGCTGCCGCGCGTCTCGGCTGAGTTTCACTCTTCCCTATGCGGGGCGGTTAGTTTTCCGCCTCTCTACAACCTTTTTTACGAAACCCTGAGAGAGGGAGGACAGCATGTCCGAATTTGGAAATTGGCGCGACCAAGAGCGCTACCACCGTCACCGTCACCATCACCACCAGTTCTTGCCACTTCCGCCGTGGCAAATGGATGGGGGAGATTTTGGTCCTCCCCCTATCGCTCCTGACATGGACGATTTCGGCTGCGATTCGTCTACGCCAGGCTTTCGCGTATTCGGCCAGGACGATACGGACACAACCGACGACGGGACCTATCCGCAGGATGATGCTGCGGGAGGATCGGGAGGCGTTCTCGACGCTGTGAGCCAGGTTGCTCAGGGTGTTGCGGACGTGATCGCCCCATCGGCGCCTCCGGTTGGCTATCCGCCTTATTCACCGTACTCCACGCTACCAAGCATGTATCCGGTGGATTACTACCATCCGCGGCATCACCGGCACCATCATCCGCAACCGTTCTACGTCGATCCGCGGTTTGACCCGCGTGACCGGCGTTATGACGTACGCGCTTGGAGACGACTCTCCCATCTCGAACGAGAGCGATTTTCTCGAATCTTGGCCGACCGTGATCGCAGGTTTCATGGTGAAGAGCTACTCCTTCATCAGGCTTCCAAAGGCAGTTTCGGCAATCCCGAACAGTTGGCCTACATGTTTCGCGGAGCGCAGCCGACATCTCAGGCTCCGTCGTATCGGTACGGACCGCAGGGGTATCGCCCGCGTGGTGGTGATCAGTATCCTCACCATCATCATCACCATCACCATCACCACCAAGGCGGTCAGCAAGGCTACGGTCAGCAGGGGATGGGACCGCAGGGCTACGGTCAGCAGGGCTATGGCCAGCAGGGCTATGGTCAGCAGGGTCCGCAACCGCTTCCCGGCGGAAGCTACCAGCAGACGTGCAACACGTGCAACTACGACGGTCAGACGCTCGCTTGCACTTGTCAACAGACGGACGGTAACTGGCAGCATTCGTCAGTACAAACCGATCCCACTGGCAACGGAATGGGCATCTCGAATCACAACGGACAGCTCGTTCTCGCAGCTACCTGAGCTGCACTCTCTCACGTAATTCATAAACTACGTAGCGAAGAAAGGACAGAGTTAGATAAAGACTAGCTCTGACGCAGCCAGCCATGGACGGTTTTGGATTTGACATTGGTGGGCGCGCGCGCAGCACTGGCGGCCACAAGGGAAGCTCGCACAAGCACAGTCACCACAAAAGGCACCATCAAGGGGGAGGTGGAGATTTTGCACCACCTTCTCAAGATGATGACGGTGGAGGAGATGACGGAGGAGACGACGGAGGAGACGACGGTGGAGACATGGGCTATGAATGCACATGCGGCGGAACGTGCGCCTCGTGCCAAACGAGCGCGATGAGCGGCGATCCTCGGGTTGGTTGGCGTGGTCATTACGGACCCGATCTCTACCACAGCAATCACCTGGCTCCGATGGCTGGTGACTCGATCGAGAATGATATTCCCGACGACTTCGGTTGTGACCCGATGATGGGCGGAAGTTGCTCTCACGCATTTGGATGGGAATACGACGGTCCAGGCTACTTTGGTAACGAGCGGTCCTCATGGAATCGTCTTTCGCGAATACGCTCACCCCTCTCGTCGATGCGTTCTCCGATTGCTTCGATGGCTACCGCGTCGATTGCTTCGGCTCCCACCGGTAACGCTTACAGTCCGTACTCCAAGAAAAAGAAGTTTGGTGGAGACCTCTCGGCACCGATTCTTTCCAATTGGGGACGGTATCCGTCTCGATCGCCGACGACGGGAGTTTTCGCGGGAGATCTCTCCGCACCGATTCTTTCCAATTGGGGTCGGTATCCTTCGCGTTCTCCTTTGACCGGTGTGTTCGCGGGGGATGGTGACGACGATCATACCCTCACAGACATCATTCAGACCGTTGGTTCCGTTGCGCAAGCGACGGCCGCTGTCGCCAATGCGACGCGAGGCCCAGCACCAGTCCAGCGCATCAATCAGGACAATAACCCCACAACGAGCGGTCAAGGTGGCGTTATCGATGCCGTCAACGCGGTTGGACGTGGCACCGCGAGCAACATTGCAGTAACCAGAGATCCATCTGGTGCGATGATGATGCCGATGGACACCATTACCGCTTCGCGACCGCATCCAAATCCTCATTGTCAAATGCCATACGAATACATAGACGGCATTTGGCATACAAAAAGAGAATGTCTCGGTCCGAGTCCACGGCGTGCGCAACCTCTACGTCCTTTGCCGTACTTCGGTCCGGCCTATATTCCTCCTCCGATGTATTCGCCTGCGGATGTCTATGGTCGGCCGATGCCTGCGTACAATCAGTACGCCTCCGCGTTGGCGATGAATCCGTACTACCGCAATCCGGGGTACTAAAGACTTTCGTTTCTGTTCTTAGTTCTTGAATTATCTTGTCGCCTCCGGGTTGTAATGTCGACGACGAATCGATAATCAAACCAACCAAGGAGAAACAACAATGCGACCGACCGCTTCTCAGCTTTCGCAGCGTGACCCGGCTCTTGCCGCGGTCATGGGAGCCCTTCCGGGTTCCGATTTTGGATACGCGCGTGGACGCTCGTATCCCCAGGCTCGTCCGATGCCGCGTCCGATGCCCCGCAATCGTCAGGTTGCGGACTTCGGATACGGGTTCGGATACGACTACGGCGCAGAAGGCGCTCCCCCCATGGCGGCCCCTCCCCAGGCGCGTCACGCGCATCCGGAGATGGTTCGCGCTTGGCACCATCACCACCAGCTCATGGGCCATACCGCGGCCCGTGCGGCGCTTCTCGACCCGAACGAGAATAGCTTGCTCAAGATCGAACGATACTCGTTTTCCTTGAGCAATCTCTTCACGCTCGGCACGCCCGCGAGCATCGTCGACATGACCTTGCAGCCCAATACGAAGATCCGCCCGCAGCGTGTCGTCATGAACGCTCCGGCGCCGAACTTCGTTCTTCTGACGGGCCTCCAGGTCGCGAACGTGAATGCTTTTGTTGGTGACACAGAGGACGCCTTTACCTACTCGGCACTCGCACAGGGCGTGGCCCTCGATCTGCCGACCCTCGAGCCTGCGAACCGGCTCACGGTCAGCGGGGCGTACACTGGCTTCATTCCGCCGGGGTTCGCCACGGGGTTCTCGTACACGTTCATCGCGACCGTCCAAGGACCCAGCACAATTGCCGGCGGTGGTGGATGCTGAATCCGTTGCGGTGAGGTAATCTCGCCGCAATTCGTGAATTAGCTCGAAAGAGCAAAGCGGAGGAATTTCAGCGTGCAAATCGAGTTCTGTATCCCTCACGTCTTCTGCCAGGGTTCAAATCCTGAAGAGAACCGACGTGTGAGAAACATACTCATCCAGTCCGCTGAAACCATACAAGGCAGTTGTGGGAAACGTGGCGCCACCCTTCGAAACGGTCCGGCGTATTGTGTTACGTTTGATTTGCCGCAGTGCTTCGATTCCGCATCAGACCCGGTTTCGAACGCGGTTGCACTTCAGGCGCTCCTACACTGCCTTGGCGCGATTGATTTGATCTATCTTCAGATGAGACCCGGATGTATCGCGCCGCTCTATGAGAGTGGTGTCGTCTACGACCGTACGCAAGTCTGGGATTCTATTCCAGCACTCTACCAACGAGGATTCGGAGACTGCAAATCTCTGACAGCCGCGCTTGTGGCAGAGTACGCTGCGCAAGGAATCAAAAGCAAACCAGTCTTTCGCTGGATGGTCGATAAGAAAGACAATCAGACGAACTACCACATTCTCGTGATGGGTCCCAACGGCACATTTGAGGACCCGAGCAAGGTCTGTGGTATGGAAGAAAATGAAAACTCCTACTTCAAGAGGACGGGCTAATGCCTCATAAGCGCCCTTCCAAGAAACTTGAGTCTCTTGTAAAGGCTGCACGCTTGTACGCTGGCTCAATGACTTCTACTTCAATGCGTACTCAACAAAAACTGTACAATCGATATATGAAACTGGCTTCGTCGGTAGCCAACGAAAAAGGATTGACTCTCAGTGACGTCATGCACCAGGCAAGCAATATGGCTATGACACTTGGACCTATCGCACCAACACCAGGGAAAGACTTTTAGCGTGGACCGTCCAGCCTGGAACCGCTCCCGTGAATTTACCGGCAGTGCCTCCGACTGGGCGCTGGAGATGGCGCGCCTTCGCGAATTCAAACCGCGTCCACTTCACAAGCGTTACGGCAAGAATCCAACTCCAGATCAGGTGCATGCCCACAAAGAAGAAGAGCGCGCCTGGAACAAGCTCTATCGGTACGCGAGCAAGATGCAAAAGATGACACTCGCGGAGCAAGGTTTTATTCGGAGGTAGTGATGGCTCATAAGAAACGTAAGAAGAGAATCTCCGTATCGCAACGCATTCGCCGAGTCCGAAACAAGCTCGACAAAATCTTCAAACACAATCTCGCTATCGGACGTCGTGCTGGAGACCATCCGTCCGTCTCCAAACTCATGAAAGAAGAACTTCGTCTGGCAAAGCTTTGGGGGAAATGAATTTAGGATAGTTCGCGAATTGGTCGCGTGGTGCGATCATGAGAGTGAGATAAAACAGAAAGGGTACGGATTAGCCCATGTCAGTCACACAGAATGCCGCTTACCAAGGTGCCATCCAGGGAGTGTTCGACGGTCGGAGTATCCAAGGATTGGATCTGGCTGCCGACTACTCGGTGCAGATTGCCGCAGCCAACGCGTTCGCGGTACAAGTCGCGGCCATTCTGCCGGTACTGACCACCATCGACGAAGAGATGCTGCTAGAAGCCATTTGTGCCGCAGCGCTCGAAGGACGACCTCTCATCGATTCGTCGGTCACTCTGCCGAATAGCTACTTCGCGCTCGCTACAGCCATCGATGAGCTTTATACGCTCGCGGCTGCGAATCTGGGAAGCGGCGTTCCGATTCCCGTTCCACCTCCCGCTGGTGTCGGAGGATACGCCTGGTTCTTTGCGCTCATGCCTGGCGATAACTCCGCCACGGTGGCTGCTGGCGCTCCCGTCGCGTTCCCGCAGACTGGACCCGCAAGCGCTACGGCTATCGTCACCCGAGGCGACGACTATACGTTCATGTTCAATAACGCGGGTACCTACCAAATCGATTGGCAAGTCAGCTTTGCAGAAGCTGGTCAGCTTCAGTTGGCCATCGGTGGTGTGGGCTTGCCGGATACGGTGGTTGGTCGCGCCACGGGCACTAGTCAAGCGGTTGGAAACGCCGTTATCACGGTCGGAGCGGGGAACGTTCTCTCGGTCATCAATCCATCTGGTAACCCGGCAGCGCTTACGATCACTCCAACTGCCGGCGGAACACATTCGGTCAGCGCGACGCTTACGATCAAGCGACTCGCCTAATTCGCGAATTGACCGATGGCCTACGTACCCAACAGTGCTACCGTCTTTACCGCAGCCTATGCCGGAGTTCTTTCCGGCTTGGCTGCGAGCGGTAGGGTTTTGACGGATACTGATACTGCCAGTTACGAACCAAGTGCGATTATCGCTGGCGCGTTCGCTATTTCGTTTGACCAAGCGTGGGCCATCAATCCAAATACAAGTCCGAACACACTCAACGTCTTTTTGATTGAGAAGACTTGCAAAGCGATATGGGAAAATCGTTTCACTGACCTGACGTCAGAGACGATCAATCCAGCATCGTTTACAACTCTTTGTCAATCTATCATCGCGCTCATCATCGCTGGAGACAATTACTTCGCTGGCCAATCTATCGCACCACTACCATGGCCAGATGGTGGTGGAGGTGGTGGCGCGACGGGTGCGACGGGTCCTTCTGGAGCGACGGGCAGTTCAGGGGCTACGGGTGCTACCGGCGCTGGTGCTACTGGCGCCACGGGCGCTGGTGCTACAGGTGTTTCTGGAGCCACGGGCGCTACTGGCGCTGGCGCTACGGGTGCGACGGGAACTGCTGGCGCTACGGGAGCTTCTGGGGCTACAGGAGCCGCAGGTGTTACGGGAGCCGCAGGTGCTACGGGCGCTACGGGCACAGGTGCTACTGGAGCGACTGGCTCTGTGGGCGCAACTGGCAGCGCAGGCGCCACAGGCTCAGGCGCGACAGGTCCTTCGGGTTCTTCTGGGGCGACAGGCGCGACAGGCTCTTCGGGTTCTTCTGGGGCGACAGGTTCTTCTGGGGCGACAGGCGCAACTGGACCGGGAGGCGGAGGATTCTCTCCCGCGTACGGAGTAGCGTACGGCGCCAGTGCTACCTCTCTTGGCGGAGACGCAGACGTTACCTTTGATCTGGGCGCTACGCCGTATCCAAACGCAGGATTCACAACCGTTCCTTCGCCCGCAGGTTCTGCGTTCGTTGTCGCATCCACTGGAGATTACGAGTTCGACTTTTACGTGACGGGCACTCACGCCACGATGGCAACGACGCCTTTCGTTTTTGAGATTTACGTCAACGGCGCTTCCGTGGCGCGAAACTACCAGTTCGTAGGAACGCTCAATCCAACTCTCGAGCAATCCATTATTGGTCACGGAATCATTCACTTGACCGCTGGTCAAAGTGTTACGCTCCATAACCGCACCAATACAGGCACAGATACGGTAACGGTAGCCAATCCCGCAGCCAACGGTTCTGATGCTGGATCTTGTAACCGGATGTTTTCTCTTGTGCGAATCGGTTAGGGCCGCGACTGCATGGTGCAGTCATGAGAGTGAGTAACCAATAGGTTAGAAAAGAGGTACGAAGTACCCATGGCAGCGATACCTGGACAGAACGGCGCTCTCCAAGGCGCAATGCAAGCGGTCCTCAATAACCGCGACATCGAACAGCTCGATACGGCGGGCGACTACAATCCAGTCGTCAACGCCGTCAATTCATTCGCACTCCAAGCTTCGTCGAGTGTTGGGGTGATTACGACGGGCGACAATCAGAATCTCTTCGCTGCCATCTGTTCGGGAATTCTCTCGGATAGGTCTCTCAAGATCGTCAATAATACGCCGGGTGTCGCCAATCCCTACTACCCGTGGTGTCAGGCTGCCACGGAAGCCTATACGGTTGCGGTCGCCAAGCTCTCAGGAGGAGTCGTAAGTCATTACGGCGCGCTTATTGGCATCATGGCCGCTCTCCTTTCTGGCCGTGACATGACAGGTCTCCTTGCCGCGGGCGACTACACGGCGCCCGTGAACGCGGCGGATAGCTTCGCGCTCCAAATCGGTAGCGTAGTCGGCGTTATCTCCGCGGGTGACGACGAAATCCTTCTCTCCAATATCGTGGCTGGCGCCACGTTTGGCCGGAGCGTTTCGGTGGTGGGTGGCGCGCTCGGTATAGGTCCCCCTGTCAATCCGTACTACACCATCTCGCAGGCCATCAATACGGTCTACACGGCCGCCGTAACGAATATCACGGGCAGCGTTGCACGCAAAGGTGCTTTCCAGGGCGCTATGCAAGGCGCTCTTTCCGCTCGCGACATCACTGGATTGACCGTCTCTGGAGATTACACGACCATCATTGCCGCAGCGAACGCCTTTGCGCAAAAGGTAGACGCGCTCGTCACTTCAGAGTCCATCACAGTCGCTACGGCGGATGACCAAGCGCTGCTCGCCTCCATTTGCGCGGGCGTGTCGTTCGGACGACCGTTTACATCGGCATCTCTTGCGACGTACACCGCAAGCGCGACGGCTGCGCTCGAAGCGTTCGTGGTCGCCCAAGCCGTTCAAACGCACTGAGCATTGCGTACCATCTATTATTTCCAATTCATGAATTAGGTAAAGGTACACGAAGTGTTTATCCTGCGATACCGCTCTATGGTCTACGTGGAGGCGCTCGCTGAAAACGAGTGCACCATCCATAGAGCGGTTACGCAAAAGGGCGAACGCTATTGGCTTCTCTGGTTTTACGTGAAGCGTGTAGACAACGATTCGCTAGAAGACTTTGCTGTTCCTGTGATTCCAAATGGCGTGTATACTGAGTCAGGCCCCGGCGGCAGAAGTTGGGGACTCAATAAGGTGATGGAGAGGGACTGGCAAATTTCACCTTCCATTCATATCTCAGGATCGAAAGAGATTGATGCGAAAATGCCAAATTCTAAGACCATTTGGCACGCGACGCCGCTTATCGTGGAAGTCTTACCGCTTATTCAACCTTGGATGGTAGGATAGCGATGCCTCACAAGCGCAAGAACAAGTGGAAGAAACTTCGGGACGGTCTTCGGCTGGCTCCGTATTCGGACACCAGTCTTGTTGACGCGTCCGATCCGTACTTCCACCTTCAACCTTACAAAAAGGGATTCATCGTAACGAGTCAAGGCGTTCAGATTGGATCGATTCAGAAGACAAAACGCGGTTGGGACAAAGGTGGATACGATTCACCTGGCAGTCACGGAGATCTAGCGCTCGATAGAGCAATACGCCTTATCGAAGAAAACGTGGAGTATTAAATGGCCCTCTGGCTTCCGCTCGGTCTCTTCATTCTCTGGCGCTACTACGCTCACAAGACCAATGACGGAGATCTGACTCCGGAACGGCAAGCGGTCTACTCCATGGCTATGAGCTTCGAGAAGGACCCCGAGCGGCTCAATACGCTCTCCGATGCCTTCAGGAAGGCTGGTCTTTACGAGCAAGCGCGTGCGCTCGCCAACCGCGCGAAGCTACCGACCCTGCCAGCGAACGTCCAGCTCGCGCGTGCGCAAGCGCTCAAGGCTGCCCTATCGTCTACCGATCCGACAGCGGTCCGAGGGTTGGCGCTCGTGTTCGAGAGCCAGGGTGCAGGTGCTTCGGCCGGTTTCTTGCGTGACTACGCGCAAGGGCTCGAACAGTCGCTGTCGATACCGCCTGTGCAGCTTACGCCTTCGAATCCCCCAGCACCTCATCCGGACGACCAATTGCAGCACCCTGAAGCGCAGGCCCCCGCAACGCAAGCGGGCCAGATGATGCAGGCGCCAGTGCCGCTCGCGGCCACACCAGCTCCGGTTCCGCCCATGCCGCATGGCGAAGGGTTTGGAGGAGGACCCACCGATGGTGGCGACTTTGGGGTTGGCACGGTGATCCCTTCGCAGTATCCTCACCCTACCCCGCCACCTCCTCCACCGTCCGATGATGGGAGTTACTAGTTATGGCCCACAAGAAGCGTAAGAAAGGACGTTACTGGCCAGGAGCCTTGACAGCTTCCACCAAACGTCAACAGTACAAGTGGCGCCAGCTCACTTCTCGCTTGGACGCGCTTCCGCTCTCCGACGGACAACGTCAAGCGCTCTTGGACGAGGGGTACGTACGGATCTTCGCAAAAGGAAAGTGACGAAGTTAGTTCACGAATTACTTTCAACACGTCAAACAGGAGATAGACCATGGCCAAGAAACACAAGGTATCCAAAGCAACCAAGCGCAGCGTCCGGGCTTTCATCAAGCGTGCCGCTCGCAAGGCTGGCACCACTGCGGCGGCCATCAAGCGCGCCATCGGTTAATCGTTATGGCACACAAGCGAAGGCGCCACAAGCTCATCGTTCATACGCAGTTTTCGCGTATGACCACTTCGTTCGAATCGAAGGCGGCGGCAGTCGCGGAGCGTAAGCGCCTTCGTGATTCCTTGAAAAGAAGTAACCTCCTCCGCGGTACCACGTTCTCTATCGAGAAGGAGTAAGGCCGTGCCTCACAAGCGAAAGAGTACCAAGAAACTTCGGGCCGGTTCTGTCGTTCATGGCCGTACCCTAGAACACGGAGGCTGGTGGGACCGAAAAACAGGAACTAACAAAGAAGGACTTGGTTTTTGGGTTCTGCGTCCAGATGGGTATAAGGACTATTTTATGCCAGTTGGACCGCGTGGTAAACTTTTGCGAAAGCCACCGAGGTAGCTATGCCCGCCAAGCGACGCAAAAAGAAACGGTCCCTCAAGACTGTCCACGCGCAGATCAAGCGTAGCTGGACCATTCTCGAAAAAGTTCCCGCTTATAAGACGGGCGAGCGGACCAAGATTCTGAACAGGATTGGAAAGCTCGAAGACGAACAATACAAGATTCTTGGTACTCCGGCATCATTGCAGAAACACTGGGCGAGGTAGACCATGCCTCACAAGCGCAAGAAGAAAAACGCAAAAAGTTTTTCTCAAGTTCAAATTCGTCATTCTGGCGCAACTCATCCAATCTATCTCTCTCCGCCACTATCAAACGAAGCGGCGCACACACTTGCAAAACGCAAACGAGACGAAGCAGATCGGCTCGGTTGGAACATCGATATTGATGTTATAGAGGCAAAATGAGCGCAACGCAGTTGACCCAAACAGACGGCGCCCGAGACCTCGTAGAGTGCGCTCGCGCCGGAGACCAAAACGCCATGGCCATGCTCCAGATGGTAGGCGACAACGCCCGCGCTGGCTCGCCCAAGGCCAAATTGCGGAAACACTGGGCGAGATAGACCATGCCTCACAAGCGAAAGAACAAGATCACTCGGAAGGGAATGCGCATTGCGGAAGCGATGTCGTCTAAAACCCTTTCCCAGTTCGATCTCAAGCGAAACTTCGGTCTTACACAATCCGAGGCACTTCAAATTTACGATCTTGCACCGAGCATGTTTGGTCCAGGTGGCAGAGGACTCGTCGTGTACGCCACCAAAATCTCCAAGATTGTGAAGGAATAGGGACATGGCCAATCTAACCCAATCCGATGGCGCAGCCCAACTTGTCGAGCGCGCTCGCGCTGGTGACCAGAACGCCATGGCCATGCTCCAGATGGTAGGCGACAACGCCCGCGCTGGCTCGCCCAAGGCCAAGAGCGCGTTTGGCGCGGTGCAGCGCTACATCGCAGATCATCCAGCTCCACTCTCCAACTGGGAAGAAGGTGCGCAGATTATCGGCGTTCTCAAAAACGGAGACAACTCCGATGAAGACGTCTTCGAGACACTTCTCTCCTTGCCGCGGTACCAGGACTCCAATCTCATCCAGACCGCGTGCGTCGTCTTGTCGATGGGTCCCAACTGGGACAATCCAAGAGTTCATGCACTAGACGGCCTCCTAGAGCCCCAGAGCCCTCCGCAGAGCGCCTTTCGGATGGGACTCGAGAACGCAGGCGAACCGGTCATCAAAACCGCGTCCAGGCAAATGCCTCCCGAGCTAGAAGGGTACCTCTGCGCGGGGCATTGTATCGGGATGGCGCGCAAGATTCAGATCATGCGAGACCCTAGCTCGCCCGTGGGGATTCTGTGCAAGGGTGTGGAGTGGGAATTGGGCGGTTGCGCGAACGAGCGATTCCGCTCTGAGCTTCACGGAGGATTCTGACCATGCCGCACAAGCGTAGGAAATCGGCGAAGCGAATGGCGGATATGACAGCCGCTCGCGAGCTGGATCTCTTCATTGAGAATACGGGCGAGCTTTATCCGATGAAGCAAGCCATCATCAAAAACTTGCAGAGAAAGCGCGCCAAAGGCAAGTACGACAAGACCAAGGCGCCCAAGGCGTGGCAGCATTGGGTGGACCGCGGCGCCAAGCAGTACCAGAAAGAATTCGGTTCTGGAGTCTTCGATAAAGCCACTCGAACTCATCTCGCAGAAGAGTTGGCCAAACGCTACGAGCGCGGAGAGGACATTTAGTCCTACCGTACGGCTAGTTCTGCGGACTATCTAATCCGCGAATGGCAAGGATGATAGGAAAGGGTACGATAGGACCATGACTCCAGGCGCACGACGTTTGATGATGCAGAACAACACGAAAGAGATCAACCCTCAAACGGGATGGTCTCAATCGGGTAACCTCGTCTGCCAAGGACCGACCGTTCCGGCCAACCCTGGACAGCCTGCCGCCGGCAACGTCGTCAAGATGCAGGTGTGCTTTCCTGAATGCTGCGTCTACACCATTCAGTTTGATATCTCCCAGCAGTACCAGGCTCTTGGTAACGCGGGTCAACTCGTCTTTGCGGACATCAACTGGACCATCAACGGAACGTCGGTACGACGCTCGGTGTCCGTCATGAGTGGGACCACCATCTCCGGGATGGGCGAAGCGGTTGATGTTCGCGTCTACGACGGCTCTCCTCCCGGTAGCGAAGTGGGCTTGCCTGGACAAGTCTATGCGGTCGTCATCAACATTGCACCAGGTCTTCGTCCTGCGGAATCGCAGCAACCGTTTTACGATATTCCATATCCGGAAAATGCAGGTCCATTTTCGACGTATCTTGGCACGTGCGCGATTCCTGTTGCGGCTGCGAGCAGCTACCAACTCTTCTTTCCTCAGCAGGATACGTTCCTTAGTGCCGGAGGACTTTTTCCACCCAACCGTCCTCCGACTACTGGAGGTAAACTCAAACCAATTGGCGCTACCAGCATTCACGTGACGGTTGGTAGCATCAATACTCCGCCTCATCCCATTCTCAATCAAGAAGCGCAAGTCATCATCGACAACTTGAATCGAGTCTACGACCCACGCGACTGTCCGCTCTGGAATCCATTGCCACCAGGAGCGTATGCCGCGACACTCGTCAATAACAGCGCTACCGATCCGTACGTATTCTCAGTCACACTAGGAATCGACGGGTAGCACCTACGGTGCGGCTCCTCATACCAATTCGTGAATTAGGAGTATTCAATGTCAGATTTAGCCGTACGCAGTACCGTAACCGCTTCTCACGTCGAGCCCTTCGTCTTCAAGAAGCTGGATTGGGAGTATTCAAAAACCGCAGACGGTAGTCCCACCGTCAAGGGATTCGCTGGCACCTGGACCACTCCCTACGAAGGCGCACCACCGTGGCTTCTCGCGATGGTCTCCTGCCCCGCGTGCGGCATGAACTTTCTACTTCACAATCGAATTCATTCGATCGATCGACTCGGCAAAATTAGTCCCGATCTGCGATGTACCAAGTGTTCGTTCATACGTCCGTGCTATCTCGACAAGTGGAATAGCCAGCCACTTTACGCGTGCGCCATCGAAGTAGACGGAGAGCCGCAGATTCATTATATGCACGCTTCCAACCAAGCGGAGGCTCGCCTTCATCTCGGACCCGTTATCCACAAGAAATCGTTTCGCATCGTAGCTCTTGGACGTGCCATCGCGTTCGTCGCGAATGACGATCATGGAGAACGCCTTTCGGCAGACGTATTTTCTCCGGAGCCTGAGACCAAACAACATCATCGTGGAGAAGACTGAGTTATGGCCCATAAGCGAAAACGCAGAAGTCTCAAGTCAAAAATTCGTGACGTGCTAGATGCGAAACTTCTTAGGGCTATCCGAGGAAATACGTACAAGCATGGTCACAGCGTTTTTGATGATCCTGAAGTCAAAACGCTGATGCACCAGCGAGACAGGATTCTTCTCGATCGTTCAAGTCAACATCTTGGCCCGCAGCCAAAACGCAAGAAGAAAAGTCGTTTTCGTCGGAAGAGTCGATGACCTTCCTCGACCACGAGATAGATCCTATCCTCATCATAGTGGCCGTCGCTTGGGCGACCTCTGTCATTCTGCTCGTCATGCTCTTTCATCATCTTCGTAGTATGTGAAGCATCCAGTTCGCGAATTACCAAAGGAGACCGTCCATGGCCAAAGCAAAGAAGGCACGTAAGAAGAGCAAAAAGAAGACTACCAAGAAGCGCTCCGGCGTCACCCTCGCCAAACTCAATGTTCGAGTGGGCCATCTCGAACGATTCCTCGGTTCCGGTCCTCATTAGGTACTTGACTATACCGCCTATTCATGGTAGGATAGGCGGTTAGCTCAAGTTCATGAACTAACATTCAACAAGAACGTTGGCCAACGTGGCTTACGAGGTTTATCGTGCCCATCGGACTGCTCGAAATCACTATCGGCGCACTCGTCTTTGGCGCTTGGAAGAAATCCGAGAAGAAGGGCATCCTCACGCCCGAACGTGAGAAGGTCTACCTCGCGGCTCTTGCCGACTTGCACGATCCGGTAGAGCTTCGCAAGCTCGCCGACGTCTTCGAGAAAAACGGACTCGGTGTGGAAGCCACCATGCTCCGACGTCGCGCGGACCTCCGGGGGCAGACTGCGGAGCAGAAACAGGCCCGCCGGGAGGCTTACGACAAGGGTATGGCATCCAGTGACGTCGTCGCGGTGGAGCGACTTGCAGACGCGTTCGAGAGCATCACGGCCACGGGGGCGGCCATGGCTCTCCGCAAGCACGCCGCAGACGTACGGTATGCGGGAAAGACGGCTCCCAACTCGGACGCAGTCTTGCAAGAGATCGGTCATCCTGGGGACAGCGAACCCATCGAAGCAAATGGAACTTCTGTGGCGGCCAAGGCAGACGAAGATCCGAAGGTCGTCAACGGAAGCGCAACCGAACCGCCCGCTCACAGACCGCGAAGGGCGCTGCGGACAGCCAGCTCTGCGGAGTAGTCGTATGGCCATCACGTACGAAGAGGCTGTCTCTCTCGGGATGAAAATAGGAGAGATGTTCGTCGAAGCGAGAGTGGATACCGAAGAGGGACTCAAAATCGCGATGTCCCTCTGTACTTACGCTGCGGTGTCAAGTGAAATGACAGAAGTGACGTTTCTTGAATACTGTATAACTTCTTTCCGTAAGGCGACCGCACGCAAACGAGAGATCCAAGTAGAAGAAGGCTTTCAAAAGGAAGAGCAATTCACGAACTAAACAGATGAATTGGAACGAACACTTCAAGCGTGTTTCTAATCGTCCAGTCGCATCGTTCGGTGCAGACTTTGGCGGTGGTGTTGATTCCAATGTCTTGGCTATGCAGCGCGCTCTCAACGCTCGTGGAGCTAATCCAAAGCTCAAGGAAGATGGCATCTACGGACGCGCAACCCGTGCGGCGCTCATCGTCTTCCAACGTCAAGCGGGTATCGCCCAATCGGGGGTGAGCGATACGGCGACTTTGGCAAATCTCGGACTTTCTTCTCCTACTCCTTCGGCGTCTCTACCGGCGTTCCATGGACTCATTCGTTTGCCAGTCAAGGATCAACAGGCGCTCGTCAATACTGCCAACGCAATTGGAATAGAAGCTGCCTGGCTCGCGAGTGTCATCAACTTCGAGACCGGTGGAACGTTCAGTACGACTGTCGAGAATAAGGCAGGAAGCGGCGCTGTGGGCTTGATTCAATTCATGCCGTCGACAGCGAGAGCCCTTCTCGGTACGGCTACGGAAAGTGAAGCTGTGGGGAGGCTGAAAGCCATGTCGTTTTCAGAGCAGCTTGAACTCGTCAAGCAATACTTCGCTCCGTACATAGGCAAGTTGAGGTCACTCGAAGACACCTATCTCGCGGTCTTCTATCCGGCTTTCATCGGTAAACCTTCAGACGCCGTTCTCGGTCATGCGCCCGACGCGATCTATACGCAGAATGCGGGATTCGATACGTCCGGCAAAGGCTTCGTCACCAAAGAGGATATCACAACGAAGATTAGACAAGTCTTGGCATCCGTGGAGAGCTATATCACGGTTCCTGGAGTCATAGCCACTGCCGCCACAGCGGGCGTCGTGATTGCAGCCATCGCGATTGGGATTGGCATTCTCGCCTTGTCGGCGCAGGCGCACGCATGAACTGGCAAGAACATTTCAAAACCATAAGCTTGCGAAAGCAGCCTGCCACGTTCGGCTCGTTTCTCGGAATGTCGACCGAGAAGACGATTGCCGATTTGCGCTTTCTCATCAAAGCCAAAGACGATCAGATGGCGCAGCTGGAGAACTACGTAAGGGGAAAGTCTGGAATCGATCCGGATTGGACCAAGGACTACAACAATCTGAAAGCAAGGTATCGAAGCGCACGGGACGCAGCGCAGCACGCGCTCGACACAGGCACGGGCGGTTTCTTGGGCCAAGGGATTGACCGCTTCTTCGAAGGATTCACGTCCGCCAAACAGTATTACGATGCCATCTTGAAATCCCTCATGCAGAGTTATCCAGACTTGCATGTGAATAAGGGCGACGCGCAAGACGTTTTCAATCGGATGCCGTTCGCAATGCGTGCGCCCCCGCAACCGGGTACGTCACCGTCAAGTCAGGTCTACCAGGCGCTCGACACCGCCGCGCGTAATGCCCCAGACCCGGTCAAGGGAGCCGTGTCCTATCTCGATCCGCCGCTCGTGCCCAAGACGGCCGACGCTCCTTCTTACAAGAAAGCGGAAGACAAGCTGGCCGCTGGAGCCAACTGGCTCAGTCAAAACTTGATGCTCGTTGCCGTTATCACAGGCGGGGTTGCCGTCGTTTCTCTCACAAGGAAGTAAAGGTCATGAGTCCATTATTGCAAATGATCCAAGACTTCACCGGCCACAAGTGGCTCCCTCTCGCCATGCTCGTTATCAGCTACTTGACGGCGACCATGGGAGACACGAGCAAACTCCCCATCTCGATTCCGGATCGCTGGAAACCGGTTCTCATTATTGGACTCGGTCAAGTCTACGCAGTCCTTCAGGCAGAGACAGACGGAGTGCCACCAGCCAAAGCCGTCTGGAACGGGATTGTCGCAAGCTTCGGAGCGATGGGACTATTTGCTATTGCCTTCAAGGCTATCTTTCAAGGCAAAGTACCAAACTGGCTATCGTGGATTGCGTTCATCGATCCGACGCTCGTCACTGCCAAAGCGACTGTCGGTCTCGATACCAAAGTCTTCGGCTTTTCGCATCCAAGCAAGTACCCACCACCTTCAAAAACTCCAGACGAAGTTCATCGTGGAACCTGAAAAAGGAGGAAAAATTCATGCACTCTCTCATCACCATGTGGCTTCTCACAGCCCTTCTCTCTTGGACTCCCGCGCAAGGAAAGTCCGATGAGCGAGTGGTCAAACTCACGGCGATTGCCGAAGACATTGTCGACATTGTCTACCATGAGCCTGTCACCTTCAAAGGTCCTTACGCGCACGCGCACATGGCGCTCTTGGTTGGCGCCGTGGGTGCGCGAGAATCGCGCTATGAAGACCGTATTCAAGCAGGCAAATGCAAACCGGGAGAGTGCGACGGCGGACACGCGTTTTGCTATATGCAGATTCACCCCAATTCAGGGATTGAGCTACTCGAAGACGGAAGGGAAATCGCTCCTTCAAGCGACGGGCTTATCGGAAAAGATTTGCTCGAATCCCAGAAGGTGTGCCTTCACTTGGGCACACACATGATTCGTCGCGCGCTTCGGTTCTCAGGCAATCAGAACTTGCGCGCGTATACGGGTGAAGTGGGCGATGATGCTCCGGAGAGTGAACGGCGTTTCAAGCTCGTCAAAGAGTACCTGGCGAAGAGTCCACCTCCCGTGAAGGATGTGGATTTCGACCCTTCGGGTACTACTAACTTGCAAAGGGAATAATTCAATCACTGTTTCCGCCGAAGTGGCAAAGACAAGGTTCTAGCAGTTATGGCCAAATACACCCCTCTCGAGCAATGGATCGTACAGGCCCTATCCGAAACGGATAAGGAAACAACCTGCTCGGCCATGGCTCTTATGTACAACAAACAAGGTGGTGGCACGCGCGAAGTCAAGACCATCAACCTCAAAGGCAAGACGCAACCGGCACACGAACTTGCAAAAATCTTCACGGGTCTCGCTGAACAGTACGCGCAAGACTTTGGAGGAATTCAGCAGTTCGAGATGCAAGCGTTCTATGGAAGCAATACGCCAGGACTTCACCACACGATTACCGTGATGGACGGAGAGCTTCAACAGGGCGGACGCGGGCGCACCGTCAAAGAGACAGCGGACGGTCCTGGTATCGTCGCTCAGTCCATGCGCCATGTCGAAAACATGTCGCAGTTGCTCGTCACCCTCGTTCAGCACGGCGCGGTCACTTCGCTACAGCGTGAACAGGCCATGGCCGAACGAGAATCGCGCCTTCGTGACGAGGTCAACGATGCCTATGCCGTCGTCCGAGAGATGATGATGCAGAAGGCCACCGAAAGTCACGAGCAGCGGATGCGCGAACTCCAGTTCAAGCAGTCCGCAACCGAACGAAAAGCGCTCGTCGGGATGGTGCCTGCCTTGGTCAATACGGTCTCCGGCCGAGAGATCTTCCCTCAAGCGACAAGCGATACGGCGCTCATCGATGCGCTCGCCGAAGAGATCAATCCAGAGACCATTCAGCAGTTGGCAGGGATGGGCGCTATCAGTCCGAAGCTTCTCGGACCGCTCATGGCCCGATTCGAAGAGGCATTGCGAAAGAAGCAATCGGAAGCGGAAGAGGTTAAGCGGCTCGTTCCGTCTTCGGGTGATCCGCGAGACGATGCGTCGGGCGGACCTATCCAATAAGGAGAACTAACGTTATGCCACATCGAAGAAGAAAAAACTGTAAGAAAGTCGGCTCGCGTGTTTGTACTACTATGGGGGTCAGGCGAACTGGCACTGTCATAGAGCCATTTAACTGGAAAGATTCTAATGACGGTACGTACCGAGGTCCAACAAGTAAAGAAAAAGCTGTATGGGTTAAATGGAATGACGGTACGAAGGGATGGATTCACGACGCCTTTGTTGCGGAGAAAGAATAATCTCTAGATGCCGCTTGCAAAGACAGAATCTGACCTTCGAAAGCTTCGGAGCGAATAGCCATGCACCCCATTGTCCTTTTGCTCATCGCAGGTACCGGCGCCTACTTCCTTTACGACGCCATGGAGGAAGAACCGCCCGAGGTCCAAGGGCTCAAGACCAAAGCGGGCGATACGATTGTGGTGCCCACCAAAGCACATCACAAGGAGCCCAAAGAGAGCTTGACCGACGTCCCTCCTCCAGCGGACAACGGGCCAGCGGCCATCCACGACCCTCCACCGTATAAGCCGGGACCTGCGCTCCACCCACAAGCCCCAGCGCTCATCACACGTGGTGGCGTTAGTAACTTCGCCATGCAATCGGTGGAAGACTTGCAGCGGGCGGCCAATACGCTTGGCTTCGGACCTTTGGCTATCACGGGCACGCTCGAGTCTCGTACGCGCGCGGCGCTTGCAGCACTCCAGAAGAGCCTGGGGCTCCCTCCAGGGGATGTGATGGGTCTACCCATGCGCAAAGCCGTCGAGGCTGCCCTTGGTAGCCGCGCCGCTGGTGCTGCGCCAGTAGCGTCCCATCCAATCGTTCAACAGGCGAACAGCGCCTACGTACACCAGCTAGCGCAGCAAGCCTCGCAGCTGCCCGTGACCGACGTCGTCAGCATGCAGCGGGCACTCAACGCGATTGGCGCCAAGCCTCCGCTCAAGCTCGACGGCATCATCGGCAAGAAAACCACAGCACAGATCAAGGCATTTCAGATTTCGCAAGGGCTCGTGGCAGACGGTATCGCAGGACCGAAGACGCTAACGGCTTTGCAAGCGGCAGTCGATCCGAAGAGTGCACATACGGTTTACGCGTGAGCGGCGAAGATCGATATTGGATTCACGCACAGATCGATGTTCTTTTAGGACGTGGAAAAGTTTTCGTTCAGTCGCAAGTTGATTTTTATAAAAGAGAGGATCGAGATGTCCAAAAAGAGAAAGATTCGCAGAAACTCCAAAGGCCAAATTCCGATTGCGGAGTTGGAACGCCGTAAACACAGACTTGAAGCAATCATCCGCGCTCGCAAGTCATGAGTCCAGACTTCATCAAGGCGTATCTCAAGTCCACTCTTGAAAAGGGATTCAAGACGGGAGGACTAAGCGTCATTCAAGACGTTGCGGACAATCTCAGCGACGAACAACTTACGAAACTCATCGATCTACTCGTCGAAACACGAAAGAAGAGAGTGGAGGCGAATCGGATAGAGGTCAAGGTAATCAAGTAGATCGCGGCAGATCGGCTAGATAGTGCGTGAATTTAGTGACCTCCAAGTGTGGAGGGAAGGGACAGCAAAGCTGTGGGCGGATTCGATCTTGGACACTTTCTTCACGACGCTGCCGATACGGCCGGTAAGGTTGGAGACGTCGTCGGTAAGGTCGCGTCCACGGTCGGCAAAGCGCTCGTGGATTCGGTCACGTGGCCATTCGATGTCGCTATCAATGTAGCAAAAGGTCAACGTATCGACCGAGCCATGCTTGGCGGTTTGAAACAAGCGCTTCATTCCGCAGAAGTGATCGGACCCTACGTCGAAGCGGTCGTCTCGTTCGTGCCTGGGATTGGTACCACCATCGCGGCAGCCATCGGAGGAGGGCTCGCTCTCGCCGAAGGCAAACCGATTGACGAGATTCTCTTGGCCGCCACCGCGGGCGCTATCCCAGGAGGCGTATTTGTCAAAGACGCGTACGATATAGGCAAAGCCGCTGTCGAGAAAAAGCCCATGCTCGAAATACTCGAGAAGGGTATCATCGATCTGGCAGGCAATCTTGGAGTGGTCATTCCTGAGGGGACCAAAGACGCCCTCATGCACGGACTTGGTCTTGCCCAAGATACCATCAACGGTGTCGCTATTGCCGCAGAAGATGTAAAAAAAGCAATCGATCTCGTTCCCGATCCGGCAAAGAAGGCGCTCATTCGAGAAGCGATTCATCCTGGAAGTAAGATCAACGTCGGCGATATCGTCCTTCAATCTGCTATCGATAGTATCCCTGGCATCGACGGAAAGACCAAGAAACAGATTCAAAACGGTCTCACCATCGGTATGGCGATGACCCATGGTAAAAACATTCAAGAAGACGGCAAACACGCCGTCACCAATCCAAAAGGTCAGCAAGAGCTGGCGCACCATGCGGCAACGCTCGCCGACAAGGATCCGGTCATCGCGTCCGCTCGGGCCAATCTCGCCGGACAGGGAACGCAAGGATTCGATCAGGGTATCGCTCTCATTCATACGCCTGGGGTCACGCAAGCGCAATTGCTCGCAGTACGCAATTCGCTCGGAACTGCCGCTCAACATGGGAAAGACTATGACGATCGCAACTACGGATCCCATTATCACCATCGCCATCATTCGGCCAGAGAGAGTAAAAGAACGAAGTCCTGGAGTAAAGACCAACTGGGATTCGATACCGCGCTTGCTCTCCACATGGGGCGAGTCAAGTCCAAGGCGCCATCCTATAGACTGACGTACCGGCAACGTGCCGCGCGGGCGCTGGCGATAGGTACGCGCCATGCGCCGCGCGATATTGGCCAGGCGGTTTTGCATACGGTTAACGATCCGGAGAGCGCCATCGGAGTGGCGCATGGCGAAAGTGAAGTCAACGAACCTTTCGTTTGGACACTTGGCGCAAGCGTACTAGGTCTTATCGTACTAGGGCCTGTAGGAGCCGCGATTGGTGGAGGACTTGGATATGTCCTTAGCAGCGGCGGATTCTTTGGTAAGGAGTAAGCGATGACGATCACGAACAATGCCACACGACGTCGGAGCAAACGCTTCAAGAAGCTTTCTGGGAAACTCTACGCGGAGCGCGTTCGTATCGATCGCCAAGGATACGACAAGAGCGGTCGGTACTGGGGAATCGGCCAAAAGCTTTATCGTGTGAGTACCGACGACGGCGTTTTGGACGGATATGTTCGCGCTCCGTCTGCAACAGAAGCAAAATCGAAAGAGTACGACCGCGTCTTCGGTTGGACTGAAAGACTCGAAGCTGGCCGAAAATAGTTCACGAACTATCAACACAATAGAAATGAGGAACACCCAAATGTTGAGTTACTATGCTCCGATGAGTGGCGAAGGCGATCCAACCCCCAGACCGAGCAGTGTGATGCTCTGCGATGTCGACAAGGCCGGCAATCTCTATAACTGCCGTCCGTACGGTGGACCGAGCATGCACGGAGACGATGCCCCTTCTCCCAACACGCTCGTCTGCGATGTCGACAGACACGGTAACCTCGTCAATTGCCGTCCCTACTACGCGTCCAGTCAACACGGCTGGGAGTTCGACGGTTCGTCCGGGTTCGGTGGTCATTCGAGACACGGTTGGGAGTTCGACGGATCGTCCGGTTTCGGTGCTGGTCATAGCGGTGGTGGTGGTGGCCGCGGTGGTGGTGGAGGTGGCGGAGGTGGCGGAGGCGGAGGTGGAGGGGCAAACCCTCGGGCGCAGCCTGCCGCTTCTCGGACCAATACGTTCACTCCTCCCAATACGACTCGGCAGTTTTCGGAAACACAGCGCAGAAGCTACGGTCGTATGTTCAGCCGTCGCGGTTACGGTTACGGAGGGCTGGGGCTCGCACCGCGCCCGTGGAATTGGGACCCGTACTATCCCGATCTGGAATACTACCCCACCGACGTTGACCCGAACTACGACCCGGACGCGTTCGCAGACTTCAACGGCGACTTTATGAAAGAAGCTCGTCACATGGTCACGGACCACAAACCCATTATCGCTGCGGCATCTCTGGGAGCGCTCGGCGGATACGTAGCAGGTCCAGCGGGAGCCGCGGTTAGTTGTGTCGGCGGATACCTCGCTGCAAAGACGTTTCTTCGATAAGTCTAGGCAATCAGCTAGTTCCTATACCAAAACAATTATCGATAAGGAGAGGCGCTAGGAACTAGCGCTATGTGAACTATGGCCTACGTACCCAATGACATAACCGTCTTCACAGCAGCGTACTCAGGAATCATCTCTGGATTTGCCGCAAGCGGACGATGGATCGAAGACGCGGCTCCGGGCGACTATGCCCCCTACGCGATGATCTCTGGCGCCTTCGCCATTTCGTTTGATCAAGCGTGGGAGCTGAATCCAGATACAGACCCTCCGGATACACTCCAAGTCTTCATCATCGAAAAAGCGTGTAAAGCGGTATGGGAAAACCGCTTTACAGAGATGACGACAGAGACGCTTACTCCATCGACGTTCACCCAACTCTGTAATTCAATCATTGCGCTCATCATTGCAGGAGAAGGATATTTTTCAGGTCAAGGCATTACACCGCTACCGTGGCCTGGCGGAGGAGTTCAATCGGTCTCAGCAGGGACCAACGTTACCATCACGGGTACTGCGGAGAACCCAATCGTCAATGCGGGAAGTGACAATGGGGCCACAGGCGCTACCGGTCCCGCAGGTACGGCAGGAGCTGCCGGAGCGGCAGGGGCAACAGGCGCGACGGGAGTTGGTGGCGGAGGGGCTACAGGCGCCACTGGAGCGGCAGGAGCGACGGGACCAGGTGGAGGGGCTACGGGCGCCACGGGCGCGGCAGGAGCGACGGGACCAGGCGGAGGGGCTACGGGCGCTACCGGACCGTCCGGAACGCAGGGTGCATCGGCGGTTTTCACCAACGGTTCGCTCATCGATTTTTCGACTGGAACCACCATTACGGTCGCAACCGGTTCGGTGACCGTAGGAGCGAGCGGCAAAGCGTACATGTCCACGTTCATGGCTTTCCATTACCAGCCAAGTGGAGCGAACGACCAAATGGATGTGGATATGTACGTCGATGCTGCGCTCGTTCAGAGTGTGGCCATTACGCAATTCACTGCCGGTGAAGGGGTTGGATACGACACTTCCTTTGCATGGTCCGAACTTGTCACGGGTCTAAGCCCTGGAGCCCACACGTTCCATTTCGAAGTGACCACGTTCTCTCCACTCCCAACGGTTGCACAAATCGGCGCTGGTGGCGCCAACGTGACCGTTGTTCCGGTTGCCTGATGCTACGCGTATTAGCCTGCGTAACTCTCATAAGTTGCGCAGGTGGCCTCCCGGCCGAAGACATCTCCAACATCGAAAACGCTTCTCGAACGAGCGCTGCGGCTTATAACTACCAAGACGCGGATACGCCCGCTGCGGCGCTCATTCGAGCCAGTCACTGCGCTATCCAAGCCGTCATCCGAGATCAGAAACTTGATACGTTCGATTCTGGAATCCCATGTCAATGAGCAAAGACGAGGCTATCGTCGCTATCGTAGTAGCGCTACCGATGCTCAGTCAAGCAGACGTGCGAGGTTTTCTCGCATGCAGTGACGATGAGAAACTGCTTATCGTCAAGTCCTACAAAGACTATGGGAAGATTCCAGGACCAGATGGGTGGATCATTTTTCTCACCATCATTAAAGAGTGTGTAGAACTCGCCAACCTCGTCATTCCGATTACGGGAGCTGTGCAAGGGGTGTTCGGAATCATCGCAGCGACCAAGTAGTTCATGAATTAGCCGTACACAGTGCCTAAGGAGACTCTCAATGCTGAAGATGATAATTGGCCCAGTGTTTGTTCTGGTCTGCGCACTTGGATGCTCAGCACTCAAGTCTCCCAACCTTCCTCCCGATATTGCCAACATCGAACTCTGTATCCAGAGCGCGGTTGAATCGGGTCAAACCGATCCGGTCACGATTGCGCTCAGCTGCTATCCGGGTGAACAGCAGTTCGTCGTGGATTTCATCAACGCGCTCATCAATAGCTCGTGGGCCAAGGATCATCCCAATCTCGTACCGGCTCTTCAGGCGAAACTTCTAGCGACCAAGACGGATGGTGGAAAATGAGACAAGTCATTTGGGTACCGAGACTGAACCGCAACGTCGTTATCGGGGCGTGCAAGATCCCTTCGCCCCATCGGCCGAAGATCAAGCTGTCGCACTATATGGACATGGCGAACATTCCCACTTCGTCTCCGTCGTGTGATTACTCCGCGCCCGCGATGCCTGTCATTACCAACGTAGAAGGTAATGACTCGGTGGGCGATTGTCATGATGAGAAAACCGAAGTTCTTACCGAACACGGTTGGCGTCTTTGGACAGATTACGACGGATCGTCCCTACTTGGAACGATGAACACGACTACAGGTATGCTAGAATTTCAGGCGCCAATTTCGATTCGACGTCGCCCGCATCATGGCCCCATGGTGTTCTCATCACATAAGCGTCTTGACTTCGCGCTTACTCCAAATCATCGCATGCTCGTTTCTCCGTATCATATTCCAAAACCGTACGTTCCGAATAGCGCCCATTACGGCAAGATGAAGTTTCTTCCTGTCGGCGCTCTTCCGCACAGAGGTCTAATCCCTGGAGCCACACGCGGATTCGTAGGAACCAGATTACTCAAACTCTCAGTCGGTTCTAGAGAATGGAACGGTACAGACCTCATCAAGCTTCTATCTCTCATTATCTCAGACGGCTACGTTCGTAGTGACGAACATAATAGAAACGTAATATCCTTTTGCTGCTTCAATGAAGATCGATATGAAGAAGTAGCAAAATTCGCGCACTCTCTTGACATTAGAGAGCAACCAAGTCGACGTGGCGTCTGGACGTTTACCGATGCGGACCTAGCGCGATGGCTTCGTGTCAACGCGTATACGGGCGACGTGCACCATTCACCATTCAAACGAATTCCAGATCTTATCAAGGTAGCAGATCAAGAACAGATCGCTGAATTTCTATCTTTCTACGGAGATCAAAGACATAAACAGGAAGAGGATCAAGGCCGACAATTCTATACTTCAAGCAGTCGGTTGGCGGATGATATCCAAGAATTACTTCTACGTGTGGGTAAACGTGGAGCTATCTACAAACGCGAACCGAGACAGGGTGGAGTAAACCAAAACGGAATAGACATTATCGGTCACTTTCCGGAACATGTTGTAAACGAAAACTTCAGGTCAGATATATCAATTACCCGCAGTTCCAAATCTGTAGGAATTGAATTCGACGAATATCATGGCGAAGTATTCTGCGCGACGGTTCCGAATTCAACTCTCGTCACTCGTCGTAACGGCAAAATTCTCATTTCTGGCAATTGCGTCTTGGCCGAAGAGGCACATTTCATCGGAGTCGTCACGGGCAACGCCGGACAGCTCTACGCGTACACGGCCGCGCAAACGCTCGCGGCGTACAGCATCATCACTGGCTATAATCCGGCCGTTCCGTCAAGTGACCAAGGAACAGACCCAATCACCGCCCTCAACTACTTCACGCAAAATCCGTATGCCGATGGTACCAAGCTTGCGGGTTATGCCGAAGTCGACATGACCAACCAGGCGGAAGTGAAGTTCGCTATCGAAGCGTTTGGCAATCTCAAGATGTGGCTTTCTTTGCCAGATAGCTACGTCAATCCCTTCCCGAGCGGCAATGGCTTTCTCTGGGATGTGGCCGCCCCCAATCCGAACAACGGGCATTGCATCGGGTCGTGCGCCTATAACTCGCCGAACGTCGCCATCGTTGGGACCAATTCCCAGGGCGCTCAGGTCATGACCTGGGGCCTACTCGGTACGATGACGTGGAAAGCCATCGCCGCCCTTTGCATAGAAAGTGCTGGAGGAGGCGCCGCAGTCCGAGTGACGCCGGACTGGATGATCAAAGCGTCGGCCAAGACGCCAAGCGGATTCGCGTACTCGGATTTGGTTTCGGATTTCAATTCCATCTTCGGTAAAAGCATTCCCGTTCCCATCCCTCCGCCACCTACTCCAAGTGGACCTGTTACGCTCGCGCAAGCGCAGGCGTGGGCTATCGCCAGGATAGCCGCAGGCCATCCGCTTCTGACGAGAGCGAGTGCAGAAGGACTGGTCCAAGCAGGATTGGCCGCTTCTTGGCCAGTCTGATGAGCGCTCGACTTTGGAGGGTCGGACTTTGGCACTGGCTTGTGCATAAGTTCGGTTGGCAGAAGGTTCGACTCATTCGAGCGATTAGCTCGGATGGGAAAGAGCGACTCATGACTGAATGTGTCACTTGCGGCTCTAAAAAGTTTCTCTGTATGTCAACGGTCAAAGCAGTCGGCTTTCTTCTATCTATCCTATCTTGCGCTCCAACGAGTCCTCCTCCAGCGACCGCGCAAACGGTCTACACAGAACTTGTGATTGGAGGCTGTCTGTCGGCGACACCGGACGGTCTCCAAGCGGTCACGGACGAACATTCGGACTCGGAACAGCCTGCTTGGATGGCCTGTCTTTTTGATGGTGGAAGTATACAGACCTGCAACGTTCCGTGTCAGTAAAGGATAGCGAAACCATGCCTTACGTACCCAACGACATAACTGTGTATACAGCGTCGTATTCTGGAATCATCGCGGGACTTTCTGCAAGTGGACGATGGGTTCAGGATAGCAATAGCGCTGATTACTCTGCGTATGCCATGGTCGCTGGCGCATTTGCGCAAAGTTTTGATCAAGCGTGGGAAATCAATCCTGATACAGTACCTCCAAACACACTTCAAGTGTTGGTCATTCAGATGACTTGTAAAGCGGTTTGGGAAAACCGCTACACGGAGATGAATTCGGAGACGCTTCTACCATCCACGTTTACTACCCTATGTAATTCAATCATTGCTATCGTTCTTGCTTCGGATGAATACTTTTCAGGTCAAGGAATCACTCCAGAATTGTGGCCATCTGGTAGTGGAAGTGGAGCTACGGGAGCAACCGGACCGTCAGGAGGGCCTAGCGGACCTCCAGGCGCGACGGGCGCTACAGGAACCGCAGGCGCTACAGGTAGCAGTGGGGCTACAGGTACAGGAGGGACGGGAGCTACAGGAGCACCGGGTGCCACAGGATCGCTAGGCGCAACGGGCGCCACTGGCGCAGGGGTTACTGGCGCAACAGGTACTGCTGGTGCCACAGGCTCTCTAGGCGCAACTGGCGCAACGGGCGCTGGTGCTACGGGCGCTACGGGAACCATTGGAGCAACGGGGCCTGGTGGTGGAGCGTCTGGTCCGACAGGCCCTCAAGGTGCAACTGGTCCTCTAGGTTCTACGGGAGCTACCGGCGCTGGCGCTACGGGAGTGGCTGGAGCTTCTGGGGCTACGGGAGCTACGGGTGCTGCTGGAGCAGCGGGTGCTGCTGGAGCAGCGGGAGCGACTGGCGCGAAAGGAGCTACCGGATCGGCTGGAACCAATGGGACAGCTGGAGCGACAGGGGCTACGGGAGCTACGGGTGCTGCTGGAGCAGCAGGAGCGACTGGCGCGAAAGGAGCTACCGGATCGGCTGGAACCAATGGGACAGCTGGAGCGACAGGGGCAACGGGTGCTGGCGGATCGGCAGGCGCTACAGGCGCCGGTGCATCGGGCGCAACGGGCGCAACGGGAGCTGGTGGAAGCAGTGGAGGAGTGGGCGCAACGGGAGCTACTGGTGTGCATGGTGCTACGGGAGCAACCGGATCGGCCGGCAGTACGGGAGGAGTAGGCGCAACGGGCGCAACCGGATCGGCCGGCAGTACGGGAGGAATCGGCGCAACGGGAGCTACGGGGACTGGTGGGATCTTTTCAACTCTCGAAGGATTCAATTCTGGGTCCATCCCTCCCGGAACTGGTCCTGGCAGTGTGGCATGGTCATGCACGTACGAGGGAGTGGGAGGCATTCCTTCCGGTCCAGTGGGCAGAGTCTTAGTAACTGGCGTTATGACTGCTCAAGCTTCTGTCCCTGGCGATGCGATTTTATTCGAACTCATTCAAGACGCCGGAACAGGAGGGGAGACGCAAATAGGCCCAACCATTCTTGCAATTACAGCCCCCATAACAGGATATGCCAACGGTACCATCACCTGGGTGGCCGCTGGTCTGGTAGGAACGCATACGTTTTCAATCCGAGCAACTAATGACTCTAGCGTTTTGCACACCGTAAACGTTCCAAACACCCAAACCGCAGGTGTATGCGCAATTTCGTGGTAGTTGAAAGGTACTAAATACCATGTCTTACGTACCCAACGACATAACAGTTTTCACTGCGGCGTATTCCGGAATCATCTCTGGATTCGCTGCAAGTGGACGGTGGATCGAAGATGCGGTACCTGGCGACTATGCCCCTTACGCGATGATCTCTGGCGCCTTCGCCATTTCGTTCGACGAAGCGTGGGAGGTTAGTCCAGATACAACGCCTCCAGATACGCTCGAAGTCCTCATTATCGAAAAAGCGTGCAAAGCAGTATGGGAAAACCGCTTTACAGAGATGACGACAGAGACGCTTACTCCGTCCACGTTCACCCAACTATGTAATTCAATCATTGCGCTCATTATTGCAGGAGAGGGGTACTTCACAGGTCAAGGTATCACTCCGAATCCTTGGCCTTCTGGAAGTGGTGGTGGTGGAGCTACGGGAGCAACTGGTCCTGCTGGTGCCACCGGACCATCAGGCGCTCATGGGGCAACCGGTGTAGGCGCAACAGGGGCGTCTGGAGCAGCGGGAGCGACAGGTCCTGTAGGCGCTACCGGACCAGCAGGCGCTCAAGGCGCGACGGGTCCCGCGTTCGCGCTGACAAGCCAACCCATTGCACTGTTCGTGGATCCGCAGAACGTAACCGGATTCGCTAACAACGCCAACACTGGACAGACCGCTAACAACGTTCCACCTGGAAGCGGACCGATCCTTACGACAGATGAAGAAAATCTCCGGATTCAGGCGCGAAGCGCGCTCGGTCCTCTTCTGGCCGACCTTACCGTCACCTACCTGAGCGAAAGCTTTGGACTCATCGGACTAGACTTTTCCTATCTCGATCAAGAGGACTTCAACATCGTCGTGAACATGACGCCCGTCGTCGTTCATATCGGTGGAACGTTGGACGCTGGGACGATCGCCATCAATCCGCTAGCTCCAGGCGGAGGTCAGCGGCAGACAGTCCACACGAGCGATATCGCAAACTTCACGCCATACGTACTAGCCGTGGCGCAAGCGAGTGGCGCAGCAACGATTCCGGTTCGGGTAGTCGATATGGCAACCACAGCAGGCGCGTGGATCGCTCGCGGTGTCGGCAGCCCTACGGCATCGGTGACTCGGCCGATACTCCCGGACGGAGTGACATTCGGAGCCCTGACCATCGGTGACGGATACCGACTCACAAGACCCGGAACGTTGAAGCTTGCGTCCGTAACGCCACCACACTCAAGCGGCGGCACACTGACGTTCAACGACTGCTCATTTGTTATCGGATCGGTCGGACCGAGGGTCGCCGGATCCTTTTCTACAGACGCGGTGAACTACAACCGATGCGCATTCTTGGATGCGGTCTTTGTCGGAGGCAACTTCAACGATTGCGTATGGTGTAACGGCGTACAGGGCAACAGCGTTATCGACATGAATGCGGGACTGATGATACCTAACGCCAACACAGACCAACTTGTCGGCGTCATCAACTTTGCTAATGATACCTATATAACAGGAATCGTTAGCGGACTGCTCGTTGGTGGAACTTATATACAATCGATAGCGGTTCTACATGGATCAGAACATTTTACCGGAATTCAGGTTCACGACAATCCGGCATCCTTTGCGGGCGGAATTCTCGCTTACGAAGGTTGTACATTTCTTCTCGGTGGCTTGGTTTGGGGTAATGGGAATCATGCTTACGGCATTCTTGTCGGTGCTGGTGCAGTTATCCCAGTCCCCACTTCTGCTGGACTCGTTCCGAGCGTAACTGGGTCGAGTGGAGACTTCGCCTTTATCATTCCAAACGGAACGACAGATAATCACGCTCGGGCGTGGGACGACGCCGTGGGCGCCTACACGGAAGCGGGGGGCCCCATGACCCGTGTCACCACGTGGGCCAACTTCGTAGCGACGATTGGCGCGGGTGGATTCGGGTTCCAAGCGCATTACGTCGCCTCAGAATCCGCGGTGATCGGAACAGCCTAACCGAGCGCGACTGGTATAACAATCTCGTCAACTAACAAAGGACACCACCGCCCATGTCTTACGTACCCAACGACATAACAGTCTTCACCGCAGCATATTCCGGAATCATCTCTGGATTCGCTGCGAGCGGACGGTGGATCGAAGACGCTGTCCCTAGTGACTATGCTCCTTACGCAATGATTGCTGGAGCTTTCTCTATTTCATTCGATCAAGCATGGGAGCTGAATCCAGATACAGACCCTCCAGACACACTCCAAGTTTTCATCATCGAAAAAGCGTGTAAAGCGGTTTGGGAAAATCGCTACACGGAGATGAATACGGAGACGCTGACTCCGTCCACGTTCACTCAGCTCAGTAATTCAATCATTGCGCTCATTATTGCATCGGAAGGTTATTTCGCAGGACAAGGTATCACTCCAGACCCTTGGCCTATTGGCGGTGGTGGTGGCGCTACAGGAGCGACAGGACCGTCCGGTGGTCCTAGTGGACCTCCAGGCGCGACGGGCGCAACGGGCACAGCAGGGGCAACGGGAACCGCTGGGGCTACCGGCGCTGGGGTCACGGGCGCTACGGGAGCACCAGGCGCTACGGGAACTGCGGGCGCTACAGGTAGCGGAGGAGCTACCGGAGCTGGGGTCACGGGCGCTACGGGAACCGCTGGCGCTACAGGCAGCAGTGGAGCAACGGGCGCTACTGGCGCTGGCGTGACAGGCGCAACAGGTACTGCTGGCGCAACAGGCTCTCCCGGAGCAACGGGAGCAACAGGCGCTGGAGCCACGGGTGCTACGGGAACCATGGGACCAACAGGCCCTGGTGGTGGAGCAACCGGACCGGCAGGAGCTACAGGCACAACTGGAGCTACCGGCGCTGGCGCGACAGGAGCTACGGGCGCAGCGGGAACAGTAGGAGCTACAGGTGCAGCGGGGGCTACTGGTGCCGCTGGCGTAGCTGGAGCTATCGGCGCAACGGGAGTCAAGGGAGCGACAGGAACCAATGGCACCAACGGTTCTACCGGAGCAACTGGCACTGCTGGTGCTGCTGGTGCAGCAGGTAGTACAGGTGCTACTGGAGCTGGCGCAACTGGCGCAACGGGAGCGGTAGGTGGTGCTGGAGCAGTTGGCGCTACCGGCGCAACGGGAGTTAAGGGCGCTACAGGGAGTAACGGCACGAACGGTGCTACCGGAGCGACAGGCTCTGCGGGCACAACGGGAGGCGTAGGCGCTACCGGCGCTGGAGTGACGGGAGCCACGGGAGCAACGGGAGCGGGCGGCAGCACGGGAGGAGTTGGCGCAACAGGAGCAACAGGCGCCAAAGGGGCAACTGGATCCGCCGGAACGAACGGATCAAATGGTGCAGCGGGAGCAACAGGAGCTACCGGATCGGCCGGCAGTACGGGAGGGGTAGGCGCAACGGGCGCGAGCGGTGCTGGAGCGATCGTTCATCAGGCGCAGAATCCAAGTCTTATTGATTGGTCCGATGGGGCATCGCATCAACTTACAGCACTGGCTATTGTATTTCCTCCGACCGACCAAGCTATCGTTTGGTTCTCAACTCCTTATCTCGCAAACGTTAGTTCCGACGCGATAGTCACGTTTACCATTCTACAAGACGGCACTCCTGTAGATGGAGTGGCAATCGATATTCTCGCAGTGGACGAACTGTCCCACGAATACATTTATAATCGATGTGCACTTCTTATCGCTACAGCTGGATCGCATACGATTTCTGCAACGATTCAGTTGACGAGCGGTAGTGCCTCGCCTGCCAACGTTCCAGCTGACGGAGCACGTCTCATCGTTCTCACGGTTCCTTGATTGACGAACTACAGGCATATCTGGTATACTCAAAACCTATGTCTCAAACTGCAAAATTCAGATTTCATTTCCTTGGTATGCCTCATACGACAACGAGTGAGGAGTATTGTCATTGCGCGTATACGTCCAAGGTCTACAAGGCCATTAAGATGTTCTCACGTCGAGAACATACGTGCATCGACTACTCCAATGAAGGGTCAACGGCGGATTGCGAACATGTGCAGATTTTTTCAGAGACAGAACGTGCGGCCTACTTCGGTCCACACGATAAGCAAAAACTCTATCATATCGAGTGGGACCCAACTGTCAAATACTGGCGTGAGTACAACGCTCGTCTTTTGGTCGCTCTCGTACCGCGCGTGAAACCGGGAGACTTCATCCTTACTCTCAGCGGAGCCTGTCAAGTAGGACCTATCGGCGCGTTCTTTCCAGGTAGTTACGACGGAATGCTCCAATCCGCTGCAATCGTAGAATGGGGAATTGGATACTACGGAACTCAGTCAAGGTACCGTATCTTCGAAAGCGACTTCCACCGAAGCTGGCTTGCTGGTTCGAAAGACAAAAAGTGGGAAGACAACGACGAGACTACTATACACAACTTCTTTGACATGGACGAATTTCCTGTCATTCCACCAATCCCACTTCGCGTAGCGCAAGTGATGCAGGCAATCCATAACGAACCATATTATCTATTCATTGGTCGAGTCCGAAACGAAAAAGGACTTGATATCGCAGTGGAGGTATGTAAATCACTCAACGCATGTCTCGTTATCGCAGGTCAAGGAGAATACGTAACGACGGATAAAAACGTCATCTTCTTTGGACATGCCAACGTGAAAGAACGTGCTGCGCTCATGGCTAACGCGGTTGCGGTTCTCAATCCGACCAAGTTCAGAGAACCATTCGGGGGTACGGCTGTCGAAGCGCAACTTTCGGGCACTCCTGCCATCACCACAGATCAAGGCGCGTTCTCTGAAACGGTAGAAGACGAGTGGAGGTGTACTTCTCATAGAGAATTCGTGGAGAGAGCCAAAGCGGCAGCCGAACTTAGCCTAGAGGAGAGACTGTGGATACGAGACAGAGCACGAGGCAAATGGAGTCTCGAAGTTATCGCTCCAAAATATGAACGATACTTTCAACGAATTATGGATCGATGGGGGAAGGGTTGGTACCAAGAGTCTCCGCATGGAGTAGCACTCACAACTCCGCTAGGAACAATTCTCGAATTACCTCCACCTCCAGGCGAACCACATTTCTCCAGCCATCACATGGCAAAGGGAATCTTCGAAGGTTTGGAGTACGACCCTAAGGTACCTCTTGAAGGTATCCGTACGGTACTTGATATCGGAGCAAACGTTGGAGCGTTTGCGGTATGGGCAAAGTTCAAATGGCCAGAAGTTACCATCGAATGTTTTGAACCAAACGGAGAAGCGGCTGCGTATTGTGAACGTAACGCTCCGTTCGCAACGGTTCATCGTCAAGCGGTAACGGTAGAGAAGTCGCCAACCATACTGTGGATCGATCCAACATGGGGAGGATCAAGAACGTTCGAACCTCCTACAGACGGACGTCGTATCGAAGTAGAAGCGATTCATCCAAACAGTTTGCCGCCAACGGACGTACTCAAGATCGACGCAGAAGGTGTAGAGCTGGAGATACTTCAAAACTACGCACATTTGAAATCTGTAAAGCTATGCACGTATGAATACCACCGAGCCAAACACAAGGACGACCTTCGAGCCTTATGTGTGTGGGCGGGTTTGAAACTGGTACGTCAAACAGAGCATACGAAAGATGTTGGAGTCGACGTCTGGTTAGGACGTTAGATAATAAAGGACATCTATGCGCATTCTAATTTTAGACGACGATAGTGACCAACGAACCATGTTGAGAAATCTTATAGAAGCTGAGGGTCACGAAGTAATCGAAGCGGAAACAGCCGTCGAAGCAATCAATCTCGTCCACTATCATCGATTCCACTTGGTATTGCTCGATTGGGAGCTTGGCACTCCACTCAACGGTTCTCACGTAGCGCGCGAAGTTCCAACTGGATGTGCGAAGTTCATGGTAACAGGTCATTCCCTATCGGAGATGAGAGCCAACTGGAAGGATCCTCTCCAAGGAATACTCGAAGTAATACAGAAACCTGTAGATTGGAATACCGATCCAAAACATTCACTCAAAGTCCTCATTGAGCGGATAGCGAATTCACTCGAAGACACGAAATAAGTATAGATTTAGACAGCGCCAATGATCATCCTGAAACCAAGCTTTGAGCTTCAGGTTTTCACTGGCGGGGTGCAGCCTATCGAAGTCAACGTAAGTTGGGTCGATCAGATTCCGCCAGCAAGTCCAAATCTCCCAATCACGTTCATTCCTGACGGACATAGTCTTCTCATCGATACGATTGGGATGACCGTTGCTACAGACGGTCCACCGGCGACTCCAGTAGGTATCTTTCGCAACGTCAAGGATTTTACTGCTTTCAATGCAGGTGGAGCGCCAGAGCAAGTCACCATCAAGGTCTTTGATGGCACCTTCGCCAGCACGAAATATTCGTTCAATCTTCCTCCCGGTTATACGATTCACTATGACGACTTTCATGATTGGCAGACCATCGATGACAAGGGAAAAATCCTAGTCACAAGTGGAGCTATTGTCGTTGTCGGTGATATTGCCATTTCGGCTGGACCAAACGTTGAGTTAGGAACGGCGTTCACCTTCTCGAACAGCAACGGCGTTTCGTTCGGTATCAACAATTCAACAATTACTGCCTCCTACGCGTTCAACCTATCGGCCGGAACGACATCCAACAATCTGTCGGCCGTTACGTTTTCGAATTCAAACAACGTCTCGTTCGGTCTCAATGATTCAGTTATCACCGCTTCGGCAACGTTCGCTTCGAGTCAAGGAAGTATCAACTTTTCAGCTGGAACCACTTCGGCCAATCTATCGGCTGTCACGTTCGCTAACAGCAACGGAATATCGTTTGGACTCAACGCTGGAACAGTAACAGGCTCTATACTCGGTGTGGGAACAGTCAGCATCTTCTCGCAAGATGCAGACTTCGTCACGCAATTCCCAGTCTCCCAAGCGGCGCTGTCCCTACAAAAGCTATCGCTCGCATGCAACGTTCGAGCAACCGAGCTTGCTATCATTGCAGACTTTCAAGGATTGTCTCTATCGTCAGGAGCGGTCACCGTTAGCCACGGGGTTTACACACTCTCAGGAGAAACCGCAAGTCTAGCCAGCTCCGCATCACGTGTCTTCTCGTGGACGAGTGGTAGTAACACCGCTATATCCAGTCAATTCGGAGGCGCGAGCGGAACACGGTATCGGACGCTCAGCGTAAACTACAGCATGACTCCAGGGGACTACCTCTTTGGGTGGGCGATATCGACCGCGAATGGGGCTATTGTCGTCAACATGTTCGGTCGAGCGGCAATGAACATTGTTGGCACCTACGACGGAATCGAAGAAGATACGTTCCTCAATGGGTTATCCACATCGACTGTGGCGGTACTACCAACAAGCATTGTCGCTACGGACACGGGATATGTGCGTACAGGAATCTCGGCATTACGGCAGCCTGGAGTCATCTTGATTGGCACTTAGAGCTTGCATTATGGCAAAAAGTGTGGTATACTTTACTTAGTAGAAGTGTAACCGCGAGAGGGCATTGGTTATGACAGTCACAACAGGTAACTTTCAAGACCTTGTCCAACTCAGTATCGATACGCTTTATCACCAAGGGCCGATGTATGAGGTGGGTAACTCCGCCGCAAGTACAGTCACGGTTGGGTTCTCAAACTCTGCGGGGGAACTTCACCTTGCGGCATCACAGACAGCCGCCGAAACGTTGTGGCTCCCATTAGGAACGGTAGGCACTCTCCTTTCCAACATCAACATTAGTGCAGGAACTACTTCAAACAATCTCTCAGCCGTCACTTTCTCCAATTCCAACAACGTTACGTTCGGATTAAACGGTTCGGTCATTACCGCAAGTGTCAACGCAGACGCCCTTGCGATTGGAGCCATCCAAGCCGGAACGCAGACCGCAACAAGTGGAACGGTCGTTTTCTCGAACAGTAACAACGTCACGTTCGGGATGAGTAACTCGTCGGTGGTGACCGCTTCAGTCACCGTCGCCAGCACCCAAGCGAGCATCAATCTATCGGCCGGAACGACATCAAACCTCGCGTCGGCCTTCACGTTCTCGAACTCTAACGGCGTTAGCTTTGGTCTCAACGGTTCCACCATTACAGCGTCGATCAATCCGGGCCAAGCAAGTATCAATTTCTCGGGAGGTACTACTAGCAATAATCTTTCAGCTATCACATTCAGTAATTCGAATGGTGTCTCATTTGGACTCAACGGCTCGACCATGACTGCGTCGGTTGCGACGTCGCTAACGAATATCAACGTTTCCGCAGGAACAACATCCAACAATCTCTCAGCCATCACCTTCTCGAATAGCAATAACGTCTCGTTCGGTCTCAACGGTTCTACCGTTACAGCTTCGGTCACTGTCGCTAGCACCCAAGCGAGCATCAACCTGTCGGCCGGAACAACATCCAATCTCGCGTCGGCGTTCACGTTCTCGAATAGTAACGGCATCTCGTTTGGTCTCAACGCTTCCACCGTCACGGCATCGGTCGCCACATCGCTCACCAACATTAACGTTTCTGCTGGCACCACATCGAATAACCTTTCAGCTCTCGTATTCTCGAACTCGAACGGTTTCAGCTTTGGACTCAACGGTTCGACCGTTACCATGCAAAACGGCGGTATCTCTTCTTGGTCAAACGGTTACTTCGCTACCGCGCAGACCATGGGACAAGGTACGCTCTTTTTTCAACCCATCATCGTTCCCTACGCCATCACGGTTACGAACCTCCTATGGCTCGCGTCCGTATCGAGTCAGGCGTCGAACTCGTCCGGCGGACTATCGGTCAGTGCGGCTCTCTACACCCTGAGCGGAGGGACGAAAATTACGCTCGTGTCGAGCGGTAGCACCAACCTTACTTGGACGTCGGGCGCAGCTCTCTCGTCGAACACGGGAATCAACTACCAGCAAATGAGCCTCAACTCGTGGGCGCTTACTCCTGGTCCGTACCTATTTGGCTGGTGGGTATCGACGGAAAATGGTATTGGACTAAGTATCTACGGAAACGTTCAACAGCCTGCCATCTCGAGCGGTAAGGTCGCCGCGATGAGCAATCTCATGGTCAACGGCTACTCGCAAGCGACCACCAATGCCCTGCCAGCGAGCTTCGGACTTTCTAACACAGCCTCGTACATCAGAACAGGCGCTACAGCCGCTCAACAGCCGACCTTCATATTCCAAGGAACATAAGTAATTCAATCACTAAATTCAGGAAGAAAAATGTCAAAGGCAAAACTCAAAAAGACTTCCATTGCCGAAAAGGTGACTGTCAGCGAAGTCGTTCAACAGATGAAGAGTCCAGGGTTAGGCTTCGAGCGGGTCGAACACCTTCCGGGAACAACCTACAAGGATAACTCAACAGTCATCGTTATCCCAACGCGCGGCAAATACAAGAACGCCGAAGGCAAGGAGATAGAAGGTCTCATCGCATCCAAAGTTGTGAGCGCATGGCAGGGACTCATTTCGCCCATGAACCAGAAACGGGCACTCCTATTCGCTTCGGGCCACGAAGTGGGCCAAGCCTACGACGCCATGATTAGGATGATTCTCGATCATCCGGAACTCAAAAATTGGAAGTACCTCATGACTCTGGAGGACGATAATCTACCTCCACCCGATGCGCATATCCGCCTTCTCGAGTCTATCGAATGGGGCGGATACGACGCTATTAGCGCACTCTATTTCACCAAGGGCGAAGTCAATATGCCCATGGCGTACGGAGACCCTGAAGAATACAAGCGAACGGGCGTTATCGACTTTCGCCCGCGCGACGTTCGCGAAGCGCTTGCCGCGGGACAGATTATGCCCGTCAATGGGATTGCTTGCGGGTGCGCTTTGTGGAGAATGTCTATCTTCCGTGAAGTTCCACCTCCCTGGTACGTAACTATGAACGATCTCATTCCAGGCAAAGGAGTTGTCGGAATGACACAGGACCTGGCCTGTTGTCAGAAGATGGTCCTAGCTGGAAAACGTCTGGCAGTAGACATGCGCGTAAAAGTAGGTCACCTCGATATAGGCACGGGGGTGATTTACTAATGACTCCAGAAGAAAAACGTGAACGAAGAAAAATCTATGCAGCACGTTGGCGGAAGGAAAACCCGAATCGTACAAGAGAATACGTAAACCGCTACAAAAAAACTGAGAAAGGTAAAGCTACCGCTCGTACATGGGCAGAGAAGAACATCGAAAAGGTACGAGAAAAATCAAAATTGTGGCAACGCAAGTTCAGAGCAGAGCATCCTGATAAAGCTAGAGACGCTGAACAGCGGTGGAGAGATGCTCATCCAATACAATACCGAGAAATTCGTAAACATGTACTACAGAATTGGCGAGAAGCGAATCCAGAAAAGTCAAATGCGGCTGCTAGACGACAGCGAAAAGCGAATCCAAAGTCACGCAAGGTAAGTGAGAAGAAGTGGAGAGACAGTCATCCATTCGTAGTCGCTGCTAAATTTGCTCGTCGTAAGACACGTATGCTAAGAGCTAGTGGATTTAGCACTCCGGAGCAGATTGCTGCACGAGTAGCTTACTACGGTAATAAATGTGCTTACTGCAAAATATATCCGTACGAGTGTATTGACCACGTAATCCCGCTCGCGCGTGGCGGAAGTAACTGGCCTGCGAACCTACGTCCAGCATGCGCCCATTGTAATACATCAAAAGCAAATCTTATGCTTCACGAATGGGTCTGTCCGAGACTATAAGGAGAATTCAATGGGTCTCAGCAAAGAAGATTTCGCCAGAGCAGAAGCGGCACTCTTGGCAGAAGAACAGGCCACCAAGAAGAAGTGGTGCGCGCTCAAGGGGCACAAGTGGGATTTACCCGCAGTCAGTCCGTTCAACCACAACATTCTCGATTGCGAGATTATCTGCGGTCGATGTAACGCACATGCAATCGTGACGGTCACGGTCAACAAGGAAGACGACGTCACACCCAAGAAGTAATTCAGTCACTATTCGGAGAACCTCAATGTCCAAGAAACTCAATAAGAAGAAGACTCCTCTCAAGCTTGTCGAAGCGGTTTCAACGCAACCTATCCGGCTCGACCTCGGGTGCGGCCAGAATCCAAAAGAGGGATTCGAAGGCGTGGACCTCTACGGTGATAAGGCGAAATATAAAGTCGATCTATTCAAGTTTCCTTGGCCGTTCAAGGACAATTCCGTAGACGAGATTCACGCATCACACCTTCTCGAGCATGTACCTGCGCGCGAGGTCGAGAATCGAGATCTGGTGGATCCAGTCACCGCTGGGCGTGGTCTCGAGAATAGGTCCGGTACACGCTACATCGGCGCCGATATGCTCTTCGCCTTCATGGATGAATGCTGGCGCATCATGAAGCCTGACGCTTGGATGACAGTCGTTGTACCTTCTGGCCGGAGCAATAGGGCATTCTGGGACCCTACCCATCGGCGCTTCTTCATGCAAGAGACGTTTCTCTACTTCGCCCGTGATTGGCGAAAACAGAACGGTCTTGACCATTACCGTATCTCCTGCAACTTCGGAGTCGACGTCGGGCATTCCATGCCGCAGGAGGAGGGCCTCCGGAGCGCAGAAGTACAAGGAGAACGTTTCAAAACGTTGTGGAATGTCACGGTCGATTGGATCGCCAAGCTCAAAAAACTACCACTCGTATGAGTGCTGGAATTTTCGATTACTCCGTAGCAGGATCGTCTGCGTGGTTTGATACTGGCGTCTTTACGAGCAATAACCCTGGGCAGGCGGCAGGATGGTACGATCTTGATTACCTCGAGCCGCCTATCTCTGGCGTAGCGCCGTTTCTCTATTACCTTCAGGGAGGAGGGGATCCGTGGATATTCGACCCTATCACGGAGAACTTCTATGACCCACAAGGGCTCTATAAGATTGTCATTCCTTGGCAAGTAGTCGACGAGCTTGGCGACGCTTGGAAAGCAGGAACGCCAGTCACGTGGGACAAGTTCCAAAACCGAATCGTACTCGAGCGGAAACGTGAAGAGGGCAAGAAAGCGTTCAAGCATCTCGCAGAAGACCTTCTTTACAGTCACGACTACGGACGAATCGTAAGAAAGACCATCAAGGTTGCTGGCGTGACATACATCGTTTGGAAAGTGTTGCAATGGCTATAGTAAATAACACTTGCATTCAACATCCAAATAGTGTATACTGTATATTGAAGTATATTCTTTAGTCAATTGGGGAACGCGTAAGCGCGCAATTCATGCACTACCATAATCCAGACAGCAAACTCGCTCACGTCGTTATCGTATATCGTGACGTCCAGAAGATGGGACCGCACTCCCATCGTGCGCTCGGCGTCAACGCAATGCACACGTGCAAGGTACTGAGAAAGAACGGTATCCGGTGCGATCCGCTCGGGGTTTGGCCAGCGAAGTCGCTTCTGAAAGACATTAAGATATTTCCGACGTGCACGCACTGTGTAATCGAAGCGCCGTGGATTCCAATCGACGTGATGGGACAGCTCATCTGCGAGAATCCTCAGATCCATTGGGTTGTGCGTACCCACTCGCAGATCGGTTTCTTGCAGGTAGAACCTGGCGCGGTATCGCTCCTACGCGATTTGATGCACATGCAGGACGGAGAGCTGAACCTGACGGTCGCGACCAATAGTGACCGGTTCTCGAACATCTGCGAGAACGTCTACCAGGGACGCGCGATTCACTTGCCGAACCTCTACGATCTAGAGCGACCGTCAACCAAACTCTCGGAAGCGCACGACCACCGTAAGCTCGTGATCGGGTCTTTTGGGGCACTACGCTTGCTCAAGAATCACTCCACAGCAGCGGCGGCAGCGCTCATCATCGCGAAGCGACGGCGGTGTGATCTGGAGTTTTGGATCAACGTCGGGCGCGAAGAGACCAACGGTGGCAAGGATGTTCTCCCCACCATCCGCAATCTCTTCCGAGGATTGCCATGGGCACGCTTGGTTGAGTCACCGTGGGAATCGTGGGCAAACTTCCGACGGACCATCGCGCACATGGATCTTCTGATGCAGGTTTCGTTCACCGAGACCTTTAATATCACGGCCGCGGATGCCGTCAGTGAAGGGGTGCCCGTCGTCGGAGGAGAGGCTATCGAATGGCTTCCAGACGAGTGGAAAGCGCAACCGGACGACGCTCACAACGTGGCGCGCATCGGAATGGCCCTCCTCTCCGACCCTGGTGCGGCAGCGGATGGCCTGCGGGCACTCCAGCGGCATCAGAAAAACGCTATCGAACTTTGGATCGGATACCTGAATAGCAATCCCACATGAGGTAGATGCTAGTTTTACTAGCAGACATTCCCAATACCACAGACCCTCTCACACTGATTATCAGTGCGGGGGGTGCTTGTATTGGTGCGCTGTCTATGCTCGTTTTAGCGCTACTTTCAGCACGTATGAAACGTGCGGAAGCTGAGCTAAAAGAGGTTTCCGGTCATTTGAGTGGCACTGATGGAATGTATCTCAAGATTGAGGGTATTCGTGGTCGGATGAATACTGCGGAAGCTGAGATTGGTGCGCTCAAAAGCGTCACTCTCACTCGTGAGATATTCGATAGAGCCACACGAGAGCATACAGAAAAGCTAAAAGAGCTAAAAGACCAAACGAAAGAGCTTGACGAAAAGGTCGACAAGATCGATCGAACGCTCATGACTCCACCGAATATTACAAGAACGAACTATCCACCAAGATAGAGAGAATTCACATGGCTACTCGCAAGCTCAGAGGTCCGCGTAGTGCTACCGCAATACCAGCCAACTCTACCGGACTCAAGCCAAAAAGAAATGTGGATTCTGGTTACTATCCGATTCAAAAAGTTCAAGTTGAACGTGAACCGATAGCGGGAATCACTGGACCTCATACGGGAATCCATTCTCATCGTTCTAAAGTAATTCATGAACTAACTACTACAAAACCATCTACCGTAGAACACCTCAAAGAGCACTTCACTAGACACTTCAAGTACACACCTATCAATCTCACGGTTTATACAGCTGCTTATTCAGGTGCAATCGCAGGTCTCGCTGGCTCATCACGTTGGCTACAAGATTCCGTAGAAGCTGATTACGCAGGATTCGTGACCATAGCGGGAACTTTCGCCAAAGGGTTCGACGAAGCGTGGGAGATTTCTCCAGACACCAATCCTCCAGACACGTTGCAGGTCTTTGTTATTGAAAAAACCTGCAAGGCCGTATGGGAATCTCGATACACTTCCGTCAATGTGACGACGCTCAATGCCGCCACATTCACGCAACTTGCCGAATCGATTATCTCTATCGTACTTGCTTCTGAATCGTACTTCACTCTCCAAGGGATTACGCCTGACCCTTGGCCAAGTGGGGGAGGAGGTGGAGGGGCAACGGGTGCTACAGGTCCTGTCGGTCTTGTGGGTTCTACAGGCGCCACTGGTCCTGCTGGAGCCGGTGCTACGGGAGCTACGGGGGCAGGTGCTACGGGAGCCACTGGGGCAGGCGCAACAGGCGCAATTGGAGCTACGGGAGCTACTGGAAGTGGAGCTACAGGAGCAACGGGAGCTACTGGAAGTGGAGCTACAGGAGCAACGGGAGCGTCTGGAGCCACAGGAGCGCCAGGACCAGCGCCTCCCGGCACCGGAATCGTAGTCGACAACGCTGGAGTCGTATCGGCTCTTGCCGTGGCTCCAGGACAGACAGCCATCGCTGCAATGGGAGGAATCCCTCAAGCGCAAGGGGTGATCCCTGTCTTCAATGTACTTTCCTACGGAGTCGTTGCGGACGGTGTGACCAACGATCACGCCAACATCATGATCGCTTCGGCTGCTGCGCAAGCAGGCCAAGGAATCCTATGGTTTCCATCAATCAACGCAGCAGGCAATCCCGCAATTTACCTCACCAACGAAGAACTTACCACACAAGGACCCGTCAACTGGCAGGGCGATGGAACGTCCGAATTGATCGGTCCCATCATTCGAGCTGGCGCACCCATGCGGTCCGTGGTGAGTGTCGAGTCCACGTTCGGATTCAGCCCTGGAACCATTGGTGATCCACCAGGCTCTCAATTCAGAGGACTAATACTTGATGCAAATGGACCAGGTCTTACTGCCTCACTTGCTAAATCGGCAATTCTTTGTATTGGAGATTACGGAACTCGATACGATCGTGTAGCGATGATCAACGCTTCCGTTCGTGGTATGAGGCGCGCCGGTAGACCGCTGCCGCTCATCGTAAGCGCTGTCACTCCCGGAGCTGGAGCACCTGGAGGAGTGACCGTCAGTCAACCAGATCCGAATACCGGCTGGGGAATGAAGCTGGAGAACCCGGCCATCCCGATCAATGCGGTCATCAAATTCACCGTGGCCGGCGGGTATGGAGTTGCCCAATTCGTACTCTCCATGAATGGAGGCGCCACATTCTCTACCGCTCCGCAGACCGTGTACGCAACGGTCAATCTGGTCATTACCACCGATCCGGTAATGAACGCGTACGGGTATCCATCCGGTTTGGTCATCGAATTCCCGAACGCTGTCTATCCACTCAACGGAACCGAATCGGTCACGTTTCAGTCACAAGTGGCGGACGAAGGTAGTCCAGCGTCGCTCAATACCAACGGACGTATGTACGACTGTATCGCGTTCAATTGCGGAACGGTCTACGCAAGCGCGACACCGTTTCCGACCTACGCAACCGAAAGCTACAGAGCCATTGCGATGGCTGGAACGGTTGCCACAACAGCCGGAGATCAAATCATCGTCGGAACCGGAACCTCATTTCTTTCAATGGACGCCTGCGAGGGAGATGTTCTCAAGATCGGCCCCGGCGGACCCGGAGTGCACGGAGACTATTACCCGATCGCGGCCGTTCTTGACGACACCCATATCGCGGTTGCGCTAGGAACAGAGCCGCTACTGACCGCGAGCGGTCTCGACTTCTCGGTTAGCGCAGGATGTGGCTACTGGGAAGACGGAGCGACCGAATGCAACACCATGAACATGCATTCGTTCCGATGCGTTCAGAATAGCTCCAATGTGAGGATCGGCGGATTGCACGGTATTCTTGCCGATCTGCTCATGGCTGCCACTCCGGCCATCGACGTTAGCGCAATGTGTGGAAGCTCTTCAGAAAGGACATGGTCCTCTCTTTTCAACCATTGCGACTTCGAAGCCTCTTCGCTTGTATACATCCACCCATCGATTCCGCAAACGGGCGGATATACGTTCATGGAACCGGCTCGCCCGGTGGGCATCATCGGACAGGGTCCTTATACGGTAGACTTTCAAGGGTCAATCCATTCGGTCAATGGGCCCGTTATAAGCATGCCCGTAACTACGCTCACCATCCCGCAAACCGTTCTGACAGTATCGGCAGCAACACAAATACCAGCACCGGACACGGGAGCCGCATTCGGATCGGGGCACACGTCTTACGTATGGATAAACTCGTCGACTCCGGTCGTTCTCACGGCCACACCGACCATTTCGACCGCTGGAGTTGCGAGCGGGACGCGTGTCATCCTGGTCAATAACGGATTCCAACCAATCACTCTGGCTTGCGACATTCTGTATGTCACGAGCCTATACCTAACGGCCCAGTACATCACGCTTGGACATGGAGACTCGATCGAGTTCATCCTACTTGGAACGAAATGGGTTCAGATTGGTGGTTCCACGTTCGGTAACAACGTAGCGGGCAATACGGGTGCAGGATCGAAGCCAACAAAAACAACCAACAATACCCCCACAACTCTCTGGGACCTATTCGTCAACGCCCCTATCGTTGCATCGGGAACGACGGCGCTGTTCGATGTCGTAGCGCAAGCCAGAGACGGAACCGATTACGCGAGCTGGAGCGGATGTAAAGTGGTGTATGATGGCGCAGATCACATCATCACAACGTCTATCCCGGTACCGGACACCACGGCCGGAAACGCGGCAACGTGGACCGTGACGATTACCGCTCCGGCCGCGAACATCTCTAACGTACAGGGAACGGGAGACAATTCCGGCAACCCGGTCTATTGGGTAATCGCCATGCGTGCGCTTTCGCCATCGATTACGTACTAAGGTTTTACCACCCCAAATAATTCACGCACTAGTATCCCACCTTTCCCCACCCCTGCAATTCAATCTCTAGTCCTCTCTTCCCCCGGCGGGCGTCCCACCCCCATCCCCACTCCCTCCTCTCCCGTC